>Ga0209749_1000046_pt1:0-22500 | contig 238833 bp, 212 predicted proteins | sample EPASupsiteSAE347_FD_187267 | JGI IMG/M metagenome (GOLD analysis project Ga0209749, IMG submission 187267) | Bioremediated contaminated groundwater from EPA Superfund site, New Mexico - Sample SAE3-47 (SPAdes) (version 2) | ecosystem: Environmental > Aquatic > Deep subsurface >... | reverse complement strand
TGCCTTCCTGATTGAGCTTCCAGACAAAGGCGCTGCCGATAAAGCCCGCGCCGCCGGTTACGATAATCATAAAATGCGCTCCTTATACTTTTCTTTCTTGTTTTCAGTAATACTGAAAAGACATGCTGTCAATAAGGAATTTTGTAATCGATCTTTGAAGTAGACCGGATCACTGAAAGGAATCAAGAGTTGGCGCTTCACTATCGATTCAATGAACGGGAGTCTGACGCAAAGTGGAAAGGAAATATCTACCTGGCCATAAGAATTCCCAAACACGATTACAAGAAGGTGCTTTTTTTTGAAAACGGAAAACAGGTTGGAACATTAAACACCCTGACAGGACAGTGGTCGGTTCCGGCAAGAAAGATCGATCATTTTCATTGAAGAGTAATTTTGAAATGGAAATTGCTTTCCCGCCATTTTTCTCGATGATCCTGATCGCCTTTTTCGTCCGCTGCGCCGAGGCATCTTTTAAAGAATCCTGTGTGTATTTTCTAAATATCATTAAAGATCGGCATAGAATAATCTCCATTCCTAAGCCGCAGTTTCCGGATATGGTTTTTCGGTATGTTTCCTCCATATATTTTCAGTCGCATTGATTTCCGCCAAGGTAGCGGTTAAAGACTGGCCGCCATTCCAGAAGTGGTATTTAGGGTCGGCATTGAATGGAACAATTACGTTTCCTGAATTGTCAATATAGGGAGTGTTTGTATCGGCCATGATGCTGATACTCCTTTCTTGTTATTACCGGTAAAATATGGCGCTGATTATATTAAAAATATTCATCAAGGTCAAAGAGAAAAAGCCTGTCGTAATACTTTTTTCAAAGAAGGAAGGATTGGCGTTGATATCACCTATAGAGGGGGATCCGCCTGATAATCGTCCATGCCCAAAACCAGATTTGTAAGTTCATAGATCAAATCGTCATTCAACTCGGAAAACGACACTCTTCTTATGCATTCAGACACCTCAATGTCAGCCATCACGACCTTGGGAAGATGGCTGTGCTTGAAACCTTCGACAACGGCATAGTCAACCCCCTCGGCCTGAAGATCCGCCAGAGCTGAAGTCAAATCACCGCATTCCCGGGTTACCTTTATCCTGGCTTCGCCAAGGCCGATCACCACATCCGCCCCGGCTTCGAAGTGACGCCTGGTATCGCCATGATCCACGGGATGCGTAGCCATATTTTTGATCGTCCCAACCTTGCCGTACCTGGCCAAAGAACTGACCAGCATACTCACAAGAGTGGTTTTACCTGTCTTCTTCGTTCCTGCGATGGATATGACTTTCATGAATGTCGTTAGCTCCGAATAAAAAATACGTTATGCTGCTTCATATTACTTATCCCTGAAGCATCTTTGTTCTAATCCGGTTGGATAATGAATACCACCGTTGCACACTGTTTTCGAGCCGGTAATAATGAAGAATATAGGCAACTGTCAGAATCAGAAGCAATGCCGTAAGAAGAATGTAGGGAAACATAAAATGAATCATCGTAAAGCCGAAGGCCAGAAAAAAGAAAAGGCAGACAAACATCATGGTAATCAGATGGGCCAGCCTTTCATGCTGTATCCATAAAATTTGCTTGTCATGATAAGCCAGAAGCTCGCATTGTACGTCACGTTCCGGATTCGATTCCAGCAGTTCTGCGACGTAACGTTCGTGCTGTTTGATATAGTCAATCATATCCTGTTCCTTTCTTGTTCATCACCAGCCGGTATTGCGCCGGTAAACGGGTGGAATGAATTCCGCCATCAGGATACATCAGCCAACTGAACCGGAATTTTCTACTCGGATGAGCATGGCGTCGCCCTGGGCATGTCCCGAGCAAATGCCGCAGACGCCGTAACCGCCGCCGCGGCGCTGAAGCTCATAGCCCAGCGTCATGGCGATTCTGGCGCCGGTGGCGCCGATGGGATGGCCGTAAGCCACCGCGCCGCCGTTGATATTGACTTTTTTAAACATGTCTTCTTTGGTCATTCCCAGAATGGAACGGCAACTGACCAGCGCCACCGCGGCAAAGGCTTCGTTGATTTCGATGACGTCCATCTGATCAATCGTCAGATCATTTTGTTCCAGGATTTTTTTAATGGCCAGGCCCGGCACGGTTGCGATATCCTTGGTCGGCTGAGACACTTCCGCATAATCCACAATAGTGAAGACGGGCTTGAGACCCAGTTCGTCGGCCTTTTCCCGGCTCATTAACAGACAGACATCCCCTCCGTCATTGACGCCGGGAGCGTTTCCGGCCGTGACACTGCCGGGCATGCCGGTCACGGTGCTCAAATGGCCGAACACCGGTTGAAGTTTGGCCAGCCCTTCCAGTGTTGTCTCCGGCCTCGGGCCTTCGTCTTTCTCCATGATGATGACTTTTTTGCCCTGTTTAATTTCCACGGGGAAAATTTCAGCGTCCAGTTTGCCTTCATTCATCGCGCGAACGGCGTTCATCTGGGAATTAAGCGCCCACTCATCCTGGTCCGCCCGCGTAAAGCCGAACTCGTCGGCCACTTCCGATCCATGAATGGCCATATGGCGGTCATAGAAGGCGTCCCACAGCCCGTCGTATACCATCGCATCTACGACACGCCCGTTGGGCAGCCCCATCCTGGCGCCCCAGCGCATATCCGGCAGTACAAACGGACAGTTGCTCATGCTTTCCTGGCCGCCGGCGATACAGATATCCGCTCGTCCCAGCAGAATCATTTGAAAGGCCAGGTCAATCGTTTTAATGCCGGACGAACAGACTTTATTGACGGTAATCGAAGGAACGGATTCCGGCACGCCCGCCAGAATGGTTGCCTGTCTTGCGGGGATTTGACCGCACCCGGCGGGAACGACCTGTCCCATGAAAATGTAGTCCACATCCGCGGGTTTTACCTTACCTGCGGTACGACGCAAAACTTCCTTGATCGCCATTGCGCCCAGTTCCATGGCCGAAAAATCCTTCAGAGCCCCGCCGGAACGGCCATAAGGCGTCCTACAGGCTTCCACGCAAACCACCTCGCGGAATTTCGTGTGGGGATTTTTTATCTTTCGGCCCATCGTCGTAAAGTCAGGTTTTCTTTCGCCGAATTTGGCAATGGGTGCGTCCTTATAAATCTCTGATTTTTTTCTATCCAGTTTTTGCGGCACGTTCGACATGATGATAATTTCCCTCCCCTGCTGATCCATGTACATTTAACATGTTTTGATATTTTTCAAGAGTGTGTTTTTCTTGCATATCAATTTTGTTTAGTCAACTATTTTGAGGTAAAAATGGTACTATTCCATTATCCTGACCAGTGATTGCCTCTCCTTTTATTTTGCAGGCAGTGGAAACAATTTGACGAAAAAATATTATTCATATAAAAAAATCCCAATAAATCTGATGGTGAAAATTATTGAGTTCCCTTGATGAATAAAAATTTAGCATTTCGAATTATACTGCTCGTTTTGTTGATTGGGCTTTGTGTCTTTCTTTTTGTCCATTTTGACCTTTATCTTTTTTTCAAAGACAAGGATAGAATTATCAAATTCATTAACACGTCGCGCTACGACGAGTTGGCTTTTATGGCGATCCAGATTGTTCAGGTGGTCGTTGCGGTCATTCCGGGAGAAATCAGCGGCTTCATCGGCGGCTATTTATACGGCCCGATCCGGGGGACGATTTATTCCACGATCGGGTTAACCATTGGTTCGTGGCTGGCGTTCATACTGGCCCGCTTTTTCGGCGAACCGCTCCTGGAAAAAGCGGTGAAGAAAGAAGTCTTCGAAAAATTTGATCATTTCATGGAGCATAAGGGCCTGCTCGTTTCTTTTATGCTCTTTTTGATCCCGGGCTTTCCCAAAGATTATTTATGCTACATCATGGGCGTCAGCCGCATTCCGACGTCAACATTTATTATCATTTCCACCATCGGTCGCTTCTTCGGCACCATGATGCTGTCCATCAGCGGCAATATCGCCCGCGAAGAACATTACACGCTGCTGGCCATTGTTGCCGTCGCATCCGTGATTGTCTCCCTGCTGGTCTGGCGGTATCAGGATAAAATTCTGGCAGTGCTCAAGAATCACAAGGAATAAAGCTTTCCGGAACAATGTCCGGCGTAACCACCATTCAGAGAAGGCGATACGGTGACGTCCAGCCATGAGAATTAGACAAAGCCATTCCGTAGTCAGTGACGCCAACCCGGGAAAAACTCACCCGCCTGCCTGGAATGTCTGGCTGCGCGCGCTTCGCCTCCATTTTGTTTTGCCCAGCATTCTACCGGCGTTCTTAGGCGGTGTGATAGCCTGGGCTCAGGGCTATCCGCCTCACCTGCTGCACTTTGCGCTGGTTGTTGTTGGAGTCACCGTCAATCACTTCGGACTCAACCTGGTGGACGATGTGCTCGATTACCGTCATGCTGTTGATTTGCGGAAAGGCGAAGCAAAGAACTTCTTCACCGGCGGCAGCGGTGTCCTGCCGGAAGGCCTGCTCCGGGACACACAGATGTTGAAGACAGCCGGTCTGTGTTTTGCAACAACTACGGCCATTGGTGCCTATTTAACCTGTGTCTGCGGATGGCCTGTTCTGGTTCTGGGGCTTTTCGGCATGGCCTGTTCCATTTTTTACACCGCGCCGCCCATTCGTTTCGGTTACCGGGGCTTCGGGGAGCTGGGGCTGCTGGTTAATTTCGGACCGGTTATCGTGCTGGGTTCGTATTACGTTCAGGCTCAGACGTTTGCCTGCGAACCGCTGATTGCTTCACTGGTGCCAGGCTTCATGATGTGGTCGATGATCATTATCAACGAAATTCCCGATTACGAAGCGGACCGACAGGGAGGCAAATGGAATCTGGTTGCCCGCTACGGTAGAAAGGCCGGCGCCGCTCTTTACAGTATCGGCCTGGCCATGGCTTACGGCATCCTGATCCTTTCAGGATGGATGCAGGCTTTGTCACCTGTCGTTGTTCTGGGCCTGACCAGTCTGCCCTTTGCCATCATATCCCTTAGAATTATGAAACGTCATTTGAATGATCCCGTGGCCATGGCGCCGGCCAATCTGGCGATGATTAAAGTCCACAGTCTGACGACTACAGCCATGATCTTTGCTTATTTGATTGAAGTGTTTCGTCTTTAGTGCTTATGCTCCGCTATTGAAAAACGGATTTCATTGGCGGATAGACTGTGCGGATAAAAGAGGTGCCCTGCTGATTACTGAAATTTCGGACAATTTTTACCGGATGACACTGCCCATGCCTTTTCGTTTGCGCCACGTCCACGCCTATGCGCTGGTTGACGGTAAGAATATCGCGCTGTTTGATACCGGCATGCTCGTGCCCGGCGCGTATGAAAAGCTGGAGGCGGACATCAAAAGTATCGGTCTGTCCGTCGAATCCATCCGCGATATCTACATCACCCACACCCACACCGATCACTGCGGCATGGCGGAAGAAATTCAGAAAAAGTCAAATGCCCGTCTTCATTTATCGGAAGTCTCTCATCAGGTTCATTCGCATTTTCTTGAGGCCGGTGATTTGATTGCGCAGGCCAGAGTCTTTTTCGCCCGGCAGGGCCTGCCGCCTTCGGAGATAGAAGCGATCGCGGCGGAGATTCAAGATATCAGCGCCCGTACTCCGCGATTTGCAGTGAATACCTTTTTGCGGGAAAATGAAATTCGCCGGTTCGGCAATCGTTCATTTGAAGTTATTTTTACGCCGGGACACGCGGCGGGGCACGTTTGTTTCTTCTTCCGGGATGAAAACCTGCTGCTGGCGGGCGATCATGTCCTGCCCTATATTGCGCCAAGTCTCAGCCCCAATATCCACGATGACGTCTTTGAACCGCTCAAAAGTTATCTGGAGTCGCTGGAGATCATCGATAAACTGCCGATCACCACGATTTATTCGGGACACGGGAATTCTTTCTCCGGTGTCGATGAACGCATACAGGAAATCCGCACACACCATACATTGAAAAAACAGGCGCTTCTGAAAAGCATCGGCGCCGATCCCAAAACAACCTACGCCATTTGCGGCGAAATGCTCGCTGGAGCGGCTGCTAACCGGGACGACTGGGAAAAGTTTATGGCGCTCAATGAAACCTGCGTGTATCTTCAGGACCTCAAACGCGACGGCGCCGTCAGAGAAATTATAAATGATGGTGTCCTGTATTACATCGCTGATTGAGATCGCAATGCATTTCTCGTCGTTTAGCAAGGTGTAAGGAGAATTTGTCATTAGAAAATACGGTCAGGCAGCGGCATAAAAAAATTTAACAAGAAAACTTGCTAAATGCCCATTACTTATGATAAAAGTTTTCCTCAATGTGAAATAGTTGGCCGTATTCCCCCTGATTAAGGAGCGTGCATGAAGAAAATTAAAAATTCGACGATTTCTGATTTCATTCTGGGTATCGTTTTAATGTTGCTTGCATTATTCTCCTTTTTCATTTCCTGGGGACCGCTGGAAACACTCGAAAACGGCATTTATGACTTAAACGCCAATCTGCGGGTGCAACAATCTTCCGCCCCTGTCGCCGTCATTGCCATCGATGAACAAAGCATTACCAACCTTGGCCGCTGGCCCTGGCCCCGCGCCCGCATCGCCGCCATGGTTGATTTGCTGCAATCTTATCAGGCGAAGGTCATCGGCCTGGATATTATTTATTCGGAAAAGGATGCCAATCAGGGGCTTCTCGAAGTACGCAACCTGATCAAAGAAATTGAAGGTGATCCGGCTGACGCGAATCAAGGAGTTGCCTTAACCGCACCGGCTCCGAAGGCTCCGGGCGTCGTCGAAACCGTGCCTGCGCAAAAGACGCCGGGCATCGTTGCCGCCATCCCGGTTAAAAAAAAGCAGAGCCTGGAAGGTATTTTGGTCTCTTTGAAAGAGTCTGAAAAAAGGCTTGATAATGATGCAATCCTGGCCAATTCGATTGCCGCAGGTAAAAATGTGGTGCTGCCTTTATTCTTTGTCCCCGGCAATCCTTCGGGGAGAACGGCTTCGAATCTGCCGGATTATCTGCAAAAAAACTCTATTTCGCCGACGGGCGGAGATAACAGTATCACCGCGCGGGAAATCGTCCCCCCCATCGCCGAGTTTGCCGCAACCGCCATGGGACTGGGTCACATCAACATCGTTGCCGACCGCGACGGCACAGTGCGCAGCGAGCCTTTGTTTATTAATTTTGAAGAAAAGCTTTTTCCTTCTTTCGCCCTGCAACTGACCTTAAAATACCTCAATTACGATTTACAGACACTGAAACCGGGCAATGAAATAAAATTTGGCCGTAAAACCGTTCCTGTTGACGAAAACAACAGGATGCTGATCAGCTATGCTTCCGGCATTCCCTATTATTCGTTTTTTGATGTCGTCAATAAAAAAGTTGCGCCTGATGTTTTTAAAGACAAGATTGTAATTATCGCCCAGAGCGCAGCCGGATTAGGCGCCATGCAGGTTACGCCAACCGCGGTCAACGTCCCGCCGGGAACAATCATTGCCAATGTTATTGAAAATATTATCAACGATGATCACATCGTGCGTCCGAGTTGGGCAAACGCGCTGGAACTCATCATGATCCTTGTCTTCGGCCTTTACATTGCGCTGGTCATTCCGCGAATCAAGGCCGGTATCAGCGCTATGGTTTCTCTGATTCTCCTGCTGGGCTGGATGATGACGACGATTTATCTTTTTGCCGCTTACGGCTACTGGATCAGGGCGCTTTATCCGGCGCTTATCTTGATTGTCGGCTATATCGTCATTGTCTCCAAGAGATATCTGCTGACGGAAAGAACAAACGTTCGCATGGAAGCCGACAGTGTGGAAACCAACAAGATGCTGGGGTTGTCCTTCCAGGGGCAGGGTTTGCTGGATATGGCATTCGATAAATTCCGCAAATGTCCCGCTGAAGATGAATCGGTTAAAGAACTGCTCTATAATCTCGGTTTGGATTTTGAAAGAAAGCGCATGCTCAACAAGGCGGTGGCGGTTTATCAGCATATTGCCACAGCCGGAAATTTTAAAGATATCGGCGAACGCATCAAGAAGCTGACGGCTGCCGGAGAAACCATGATTTTCGGCCTGTCCGGATCCAAAAAAGAAGCCACCGTCATGATGGATAACACCGAAATCAAGCCGACGCTGGGGCGTTACGAAGTTGTGAAAGAGTTGGGGCGCGGCGCCATGGGGACGGTATTCCTCGGTAAAGACCCGCGTATTAACCGGGAAGTGGCGATTAAAACATTACGGTATGAAGAAATTGATCCCGAACAGATCGACGAAGTGAAGAAAAGGTTCTTCCGCGAAGCGGAAGCCGCCGGAAAGCTGTCCCATCCGAACATTGTCACCATTTATGATGTCGGCGAGGATTACGATATCGCTTACATGGCCATGGAACTGCTGGACGGCACCGATCTGGAGAAATATACCAAGAAAGAAAATTTATTGTCGGCGCAGGAAACCGTTCGGGTTGTTTCCTGTGTCGCTGCGGCGCTCGATTATGCCCACGCAAACGGCATTGTTCATCGTGATATCAAACCGGCCAACATCATGATGCTCAACAATCGTGAAATAAAAGTGGCGGACTTTGGAATTGCCCGGGTCATGGCTACGTCCAAGACACAAACCGGTGTTGTCATGGGTACACCAAGCTATATGTCGCCCGAACAAATAGCCGGCAAAAAAGTGGACGGCCGGTCTGATTTATTTTCACTGGGCGTCGTCTTATACGAACTCATTTCCGGGGAAAAACCTTTTGACGGAGACAGCATTGCCACCCTCATGTACAAAATCACATCCTCTCCGCCGCCCCCCATTCAAGAGCTTTCCCCCGGCATTCCGGAAAAGATGGTTCCGATTGTGGAAAAACTGTTGTCCAAAGATGTGGAGACCCGTTACCAAACCGGCAAGTCATTGGCGGATGATTTGCTTGCCTGTTTAAATTAGGAGGTTTCATTGAATCTCACTGCCAGCGGCAAAACCGATCAGGGTTTAGTCCGTTCGAATAACGAAGATAATTTTTATCTGGATGAAAATCTGGGGCTGCTTGTCGTTGCCGACGGCATGGGCGGCCATGCTTCCGGCGAGACGGCCAGCAGTCTGGCTATCAATGTGATCCGGGATTACTTTCAGCGCCCGCAAAAAAGTATCCGGGATTATGATCCCGCTTATTCCGAAGCCACCAACAGATTGAACCGTGCAATCCGCCTGGCCAATCTGGCCGTTTATGAGGCTGCTCAAAGCTCGCCGCAATTAAACGGAATGGGCACCACGATTGCGGCGGTCCTCATGACCGGAAACAAACTGAGCATTGCCCATATCGGCGACAGCCGCGTTTATTTGATCCGCGCCGGCAATATTGACCAGTTAACCGATGATCATTCCATCGTCAATGAACAGGTGAAGCGTGATTTAATCACCAAAGAAGAAGCGGCCCAATCGGAAATGAAAAACATCCTCACGAAAGCTCTGGGGATCCATGCGGACACGGAACCGGATTTGGACGAGCTTACCCTGTTTGGCGATGATATTTTATTCTTGTGCACCGACGGACTTAGTAATATGATAACAGATGAGGCTGTTCTGGACATCATTTCCAGTGAAGGTGATCCCACGACCGCATGTGATGCACTGGTGAATACAGCCAATAAAAATGGCGGCAAAGATAATATCACTGTGATTATAGGTTGTGTTAAGAAGAACAAAAAATGGTATTCAGGTTTGTTTAAATTCATGGAATTTTTCCGGAGGTGATATATGGCAAAGGTCTTACTGAAATACAAGGAAGCGGCTGTCAAAGAAATTGTACTGGACAAGGAAGTGACCACGATCGGCCGCAAACCGGACAACGATATCGTTATTGATAATCAAGCCGTATCCGGTCACCATGCTGTCATCAAGCTGGAAGGCAATGCGCTCATGCTGGAAGATTTAGGCAGCCTGAACGGCACCTATTTGAACAGCCAGAAAGTCGCGGCTAAATCGGAGCTTTTCAATAGTGACGTCATTGTCATCGGCGTGCATTCATTAAATGTCACTTCCGATAAAAACAGGGCGGGGGATGCAAAAAATTTCGCGGTGCGCGGCCGTTCCATGGACGAAACAATGGTGATTACACCGGATGTCCAAAAGAAAATCATCACTGCCGCGGATACGAGCATTCCGGAGGCGCTGGGCGGCTTTGTGGTTCTTGAGGGTTCAACGGACGAGAAAGAATATGAACTCAAAGAAAGAGTTTCCGCGATTGGGAAAGAAGCCGGTTCCGCTATTCAATTGAAAGGTTTTTTTGCCCCTAAGCTGGTCGCCCTGATTAATCGTCGCAAAGAAGGTTATTTTATCACTCCATCCGGCGGCAAGGAAATGAAGGTTAACGGCAAGGTAATCCAACGCCGCTACGATCTCAAAGACGGCGATATCGTGGAAGTCAGCGGCCTTAAATTGCAGTTTTATCTCAAAGAATAGAGGAGAATTCAGGCGGCATAAACTTTTCTTGATCCTTATGCCTGCCGCAACAGATAACTTCTTATTCCATGACGCACGCCAAGAATGAATCCCGGACAACGGTTATGCCATCGACGCCAGACACAAAGGCAAGACCGCACGGTGAATTAATCACTCCTGCAAACCAAAACCTGGACGCCTGATCGGGTGCGCGCTTTTTTCCTTACGGATAAAATCAGCAAACATCTCCGGAAGCTGCGCCCGGATGATCATCTTTTTCCGGGTGCGCGGATGTAAAATGACCAGTCTGGCGGCATGGAGCGCCGAGCGCGGCAGGAGAAGACGTTCCTCCAGTTCGGCGGTGAATCCGTTTCTGATAAATTCATGAAAAGCATTTTCTTCCCGGCCATAAAGTTTATCACCGACAATCGGGAAACCTGCGGATTTCAGGTGCGCGCGTATCTGATGGAGCCTGCCCGTTTCGGGAAAGCATCGGACAAGGGAAAACTCCCCGGCGGTCAGAATTTTTCGAAAGCGCGTCAGAGCTTTTTGGGTTCCGCCGGGCCACGCCTTGCGTTTCTTGTTTACGGCGGATTCAGGGTCTGGCCCTAGAGGCAACCCGATGATTGTTTCATGGTCGGGAAAATATCCGTGTACCAGGGCAAGGTACTCTTTGGATCCATTTGCCAGCGATTCAGACAGATCGCCCGCGCTTTTTCCATTGAAGGCCAGAAGGATGACGCCTGAAGTTTCACGGTCAAGGCGGTGCGCCGGATAAACCTTGCGCCCATAACGTTCTTCCAGCAGGGCGGTCAGAGTATTATTGAAATACCGTCCCGACGGATGGACCGGCAAGTTTCCCGTTTTATTGACGGCAACAAACCATTCGTCTTCATAGAGGATGGTTATCCTTCCATCAACGTTCGGCTCAACGATTCTGCCGCCATCCCAGGCCAGCACTTCGCCGCCTGCGACGGCGGTTGACGGATCGGCGGCTATGGCGCCATCGAGCGATATTCTGCCGTCGGCGACTTCCCGCCTCCACTGATCCTGCGTCAGATAAGTAAATCGACCGGCCAGGTAGCGGTCAAGAGGCTCCGGCCATTGCAGCAATGAAATTCTGGAAGTGATGATACGCTTGCGGACCATGGCGGGACAGACTTTCTTTGCGCTTCGTTTTTTCTTCGAAGTTGCCTGTTTATCAAACGATGGGTTCCGTCAGATTTTTGACGCCGCTTTAAGCAGAAGGAAGATGCGTCCGTAATCAGGGTCGGCAACGTCAGGTTATTTCAGGAAACCCTGAATAATCCGGTTCACCGCCTGGTCATACGTCAACCCCAGGCTCATCAGTTTGGTCAGTTGATCGCTCGCTATTTTACCGATTGAGGCTTCATGCGTTAATTCCGCATCCGGATGGCCGGCCTTAAGCGACGGCATGGTCTCATTGGTTCCGTTATCCATGATGATCGCATCGCATTCAATATGACCGAAACATTTGTTTTGCGCATCCATCAGCGCGTAAAAAGTCTGTTTGGAATTGCCCTTCATCACCGAGCGCGAAATCATATTGGCGCGGCTCCCCGCGCCTTTCAAAACAATATTATTCGTGGAGACGGCCGTCTGATCACCGTCCGTTAGAACTCTCTCCGTAATCAGCAGAAGACTGTTTGGCCCCAAAACCGCTTCATTGACCCTGTTGGCTTCATCGACGCCGGCAATCTGCGTTAACTCCATTTCCGCGTGCGCACCTTCGGCCAGAAAGACCTTGGTGGTCGGATTGAGCGTCCTTCGGCCCCGGCCTTCGCCTGAAGCATAGTGTTTTTCAACATACGTCACCTTCGCCCGTTTGCCGACCCTGAATTCATGGATGCCTGCGTGACCTTCCGGTTCGGACGAACCGCAGTGAATCCCGCAGCCGGCAACAATCGTCACTTCGGCATCGTCGCCGATGATGAAGGAGTTATAAACCACGTCGTAAAGGCCGGCCTGACTCAGAATAACGGGAATATGAACCGATTCGTTTTTCGTTCCCGGTTTGATTTTGATAATAATGCCCGTCTCATCGGCATTGGTTTCAATATTGATATTGGCCGATACGTGACGGCTCAGGAGCTTGCCGTTTTTTCGTATATTGTAGGCGCCTTTTGGCAATTCTTCCAGGTCGGCGACCGTTTTTAACAATGATTTATCGATAGCATCCAGCATCACGATCTCCTTCACAGCTGTCCCGGTAAGTGCACACACTCAAATCATCCAGAAGCGGCATAGCGCCTTCCAGGTTTCCATGGTAGGCAATCCGGCCGGAATTAATAATGATCACCACATCCGCCGCCTCCAAAAAGGCCTTATTATGACTCACGACAATGGTGGTTGTGTGATTTTCGGCCAGTTCTTTTTTCAGAAGACTCACCATCGGACCGATCGTCCATAAATCAATCCCTGTGTCCGGTTCATCGTAAATGGCCAGTTTAGGGTTGGCGGCAATGGTTGTGGCCAGCTCAATTTTTTTAATTTCCCCTCCGGAAAGCTTGGCGTCCACCTCTTTATCCAAAAATGACAAGGGACAAATGCCCACCCGTCCAAGAATTTCCAGAAGCTTGTTTTCATCTTCAATCCCGGTGGCAATTTTCAGCAGATCGCGAAAGGTGATTCCCTTGAAGCGCGCCGGCTGTTGAAAGCTATAGGCAATACCCGCTTTGGCCCGTTCGGTAATGGTCAGAGCGGAAATATCCTGACTATTGAAAATGATGGCGCCCTGCGATATCGGATTAACTCCCATGATCAATTTAGCCAGCGTGGTCTTGCCACTGCCGTTCGGTCCGGTGATCGCGTAAAATTTGCCGTCTTCAAAAGTGAAATTTATTCCGTCAATGATGTTACGCAGGTTGCCGCCGTTTTCCCCGTTTTCCGGCACTGAAAAATACAAATTCTTTAATTCCAACATGACACTGGTCTGCCTTTTCTATAACAATATTAGGCCTCGCTATATGCCCGTTTCTCTCTTCTGTCAATAGGGAAGCGCTTGAAATCATGATCGAATGATTGAACTATTGCGGAAAATGTGCAAGATAACAGACATAAAAACAAATCAGGAGGATTTTATGTCTAAAAGAAATATTGTCATGACCCTGGCGCTGATGTTTTTGCTCACGGCTACAACAGGTTTTGCCGCTGACAAGTATCAATGGAAACGGGTCGATATTGAAGACGGGTGCCAGATATATACCAGCGTAGTTCCCGGCAGAGATTATATCGCGGCTAAAACGACGTGCACGATACCTGCCAGAATCGAGGTCATCGGCACTATCCTCAGAGACATTGAAAATTATCCCGAATGGATGGAAGATTGCAAAGCAACAAAAATATTGAAAGTCGTGGATGACGAAAAAGATGTTTTTATATTCTGGTTCCGCCAGCATATTACGCTGCTTACCGACAGGGATATGGTCCTTAAAAGCAAAACAATCATTGATGTGAAAAATGGCAAGAATCTTGTTTACGGCGACTCCACCAATGATATGTCCTACGATACGGGCAAAGGATACGTCAGAATGCCTTCATTCAATTCATTATTCACCCTTGAGTGGGTTGATCGGGAACACACCCGGGTAACGTTTATGATAGATCCGGACCTGGGCAAAGGCGTGCCGTCAGGCATTGCCAATAAAACGATCACAGAAACCCCTTTAAAGTCTTTAAAGAAAATGGCGAAAATGGCGAAAAAGATTCAATATATCGAAGCCGCCAAAACAAATAAATACGGCAAAATGGCGGAGGAAAGCGCTAAATTCAAGGCCGGTCGTAAGTAAAACCACGCCCTCCCGATAAATAAAAAGGCAGGTCACAATTTGGCCCGCCTTTTTATTTGCCGCCACGATCATCCTCCGGCGTAAATCTTAATATTCCTTGACAAAAATAGAACACTTAAGATAGTTCTGGCCAGTTTTTTAGCTGGCAGTCCCGGGGTGGTTTCCCCGTAAGGACTATATCAACAGGGGGGTAAATTGTATTTCTCGGATGAAACACAAAAAAAATCTCGGCGTCTGACCGAAAAATGGCAGGATGAGGTTCAGGAGACACTAAAAAGCAATCCCGACCGGAAAGACCGTTTTTCGACCGTTTCCGACCTGGACATCAAAAGACTCTACACACCTGAAGATTTAAAAGATGTGGATTTTGCCCGGAACATCGGCGCACCGGGTGAATTTCCCTACCTGCGCGGCAACCAGGTAACGGGTTACCGTGGACGGCACTGGACCTTCCGCATGTTTTCCGGAATGGGCAGCGCGCGTGACACCAACGCCCGCTGGCACATGCTGCTTCGCGAAGGCCAGACGGGGCTCAGCACGGCTTTCGATTTTCCGACGCTCATGGGCTACGACAGCGATTCCCCCAAAGCGCTGGGAGAAGTGGGCAAATGCGGGGTGGCCATCGATACGCTGGAGGATTTTCTGGAGTTGATCGACGGGATTCCGCTGGATCAGGTCACTACGTCCATGACCATCAATCCCCCGGCCACCATCCTCTGGGCTATGTACTGCGCGGCAGCCGATATCAAAGGGGTACCGCTTGCCAAAATCGGCGGCACCATTCAGAATGACATGCTCAAGGAATTCATCGCGCAAAAGACGTTCATGTGCCCGCCGGAACCCTCCATCAAACTCATCAGCGACACGGTGGAGTTCGGCGCGAAATACGTCCCCCGCTGGAATACCATCAGCATCAGCGGCTATCATATCCGCGAAGCCGGCGCGACCGCAATTCAGGAACTGGCCTTCACCCTGCGCGACGGCATCGAATACGTCGAAGACGTCATCCGCCGCAAGAAAATGGATGTGGACGATTTTGCGCCGCGTCTTTCTTTCTTTTTCAACTCCCACATCGATTTTTTTGAGGAAGTCTGCAAACTGCGGGCGGCCAGGCGTATCTGGGCTAAAATCATGCGCGACCGCTTCGGCGCGAAAAATCCCCGTTCGCTGTGGATGCGCTTTCACACGCAAACCGCCGGCTGCTCGCTGACCGCGCAACAGCCTTACAACAACATCATCCGCACCACGGTGGAAGCGCTGGCCGCCGTCATGGGCGGGACGCAGTCGCTGCATACCAACTCGCTCGATGAAGTATTCTGCCTGCCGTCCGAACATGCGGTGGAAGTGGCTCTGCGTACGCAGCAGATTCTGGCCGAAGAAACCGGCGTGGTCAACACGATCGACCCGCTGGCCGGTTCCTATTTTGTCGAATCCCTCACCAATGAAATAGAGGAGAAGACCTGGGAATATATCGAAAAAATCGATGCGATGGGCGGCATGATCGCCGCCATTGAAAAAGGCTTCCCTCAGATGGAAATCGCGGACGCGGCTTATAAATTCCAGCGGCAAATTGAAAACAAGGAAAAAATCATGGTCGGTGTGAATAAGTATGTCACCGAGGCGCAGCACGCGGTACCACTGATGGAGATCGATGAAAAAATGGGAGAGGAACAGATCAAAAGGGTTCAGGATGTCCGCCGCAAACGCGACAACCACGCCGTGAAGCAATCGCTCACCGATATCCGCACCGCCTGCAAATCCGGTGCAAACGTGATGCCCTGCTGCATCGAGGCCGTTAAGAATCTGGCAACTCAACAGGAAATCTGCGACGTTTATCGCGAGGTTTACGGGGAGTACAGAGACCCCGGTCTGTATTAAAGGAGAACTTTATGTCGGCAAGAAAAATTCGAGTGATGGTGGCCAAACCCGGACTGGACGGCCATGACCGGGGAGCGCGCATCCTGGCCCGCTGCTTTCGCGACGCGGGTTTCGAAGTGATTTATACCGGCTGTCACCAGACGCCGGAGCAGGTCGCCGCGGCGGCCATTCAGGAAGACGTGGACCTGGTGGGACTGAGTTGTCTGTCCGGCGCGCATCGCATTTTGTTTCCGCGTGTGGTCGAACTGCTCAAGGAAAAGAACGCTTCCGACATTACCGTCATCGGCGGCGGCATCATTCCCGAGCAGGATTTTCAGATGCTTTATGACGCGGGCATCAAGGCCATTTTCACGCCCGGCGCTTCGCTCGACTCCATTGTGGACTGGATCCGCGCCAGCATTCAAACAAGAGACGAACATCATTAAAAAACAAATGACGGAAACCACTGCCAAAATATGCGCAGGCGACATCCGTTCCGCCTCGCGCCTGATCCGGGATCTGGAAGACAGGATACCCGAAGCGCGCCCCAGGCTTAAACAGCTTTTTCAATACACGGGAAAATCATTTATTATCGGCATCACCGGCGCGCCCGGCGCGGGCAAAAGCACTCTGACCGACGCGCTCATCACTGAATTCCGCAAACAGAACAAAACCGTCGGCGTTCTGGCCGTTGACCCGACCAGCCCTTTCTCCGGAGGAGCCATTCTGGGCGACCGCGTCCGCATGCTCAAACACGCGGAAGATGAGGGCGTGTTCATCCGGTCGCTGGCCACGCGCGGCGCACTGGGCGGACTCTCGCAGGCCGCCGGCGACGCCATCCACGTCATGGAAGCCATGGGCAAGAACGTCATCCTGGTGGAAACCGTCGGCATCGGCCAGCAGGAACTGGACATTATCCATCACGCGCACAGTGTGATCGTAGTGCTGGTGCCCGGCATGGGGGATGAAATTCAGACCATGAAGGCCGGCATTATGGAGATTGCCGATGTGTTCGCCATCAACAAAGCCGACCGCCCCGGTGCAAAGCAATTGCAGACTGAACTCACCGGTCTGCTTGCCGCCTCCCCCCTGACTCCGGGTGCCTGGAAACCGCCGATCGTGAGTATCGGCAACCTGTATGAACCGGCTGCCTTTGCCGAACAAACGGCCGAACTGGCGCGAAAAATTTCGGATCATCACGCGCATCTGCTCGCGAGCGGACAACTGTCCCACCGTATGGAACGCCAGGCGCTGATCGAAATTTCCGACGCGCTCAAATCCTGTATTCTCGATCCGCTGCTTCGCGAACTGACGGACAGCGGCGAATTGAAAAGAATTGCCCAAAAAGTAAAGAACCGGGAAGCGGATCCCTATACCGAAGCGGAAGCCCTTGCGCGCCGTTTCCTCAAATCAGGAGAAAAGTGATGAAGCCAGCCGGGAGAAATAAGGCACCCCAAAAAAGCACGGCAAAAAAAAAGGGGGCAACCCCGGAGAAGCCATTGACGGCTTCCGCCCTGGCGCCCCGGGGCCTGGTTATCGTCATCACCGGCAACGGCAAGGGCAAAACAACGTCCGCTTTCGGGCAGGCGCTGCGCGCCGTCGGGCAGGGCTATAAAGTCTTTATCCTTCAGTTTATGAAAGGACGTGACTACGGCGAGTATGTGGCCGCTGAAAAGTATCTGCCGCGCCTGACCATTCGCCGCTCGGGTCTGGACAGCTTTGTCATGCGCGACAACCCCGCTCCCGTGGATATAGAACTGGCCCGTCAGGGATTCGACCTGGTGAAAAAAGCCGTTGCTTCCGGCAAATATAACATGATTATCCTCGACGAAATCAACGTGGCGGTTGATTTTAAACTCATCCCTCTTGAAGACGTTGTCGATTTAATTAAAAACAAGCCGCCGGCGCTGGATCTGATTCTCACCGGTCGTTATGCGGCCAAGGAAATCCTAAAACTGGCCGACACCGTAAGTGAGGTCAAAGAAATCAAGCATCACTACGCCGCCGGCATCAAGGATCGGGCGGGAATCGAGTATTAAGCGGCCATAAAATAAAGCGCTGTTCACACCGACTTCAAGACGACGATTTGTTTCTTCCTCTTTATTATTTTCATGAAATGGTATAGAGAACGTCATCTTCAAAAAAATTTTCAGGATGGCCATGATGAAAAAAATAATATTTCTCTTTGTTTTGTTCATGATGATCGCATGCCAGCCCAAATTCATTTTTGCCGAAACCATAGATGTTCTGATCAAGGGCATTGATGATGGTGTAAAAACCAGCCGTGACCGCGATTATAAAGAAGCGGTGATGAATGCCAAATTGCAGGCAATCGAAAGAGCCGGCGTGTCCGTTCAATCGATTACCAAAGTCGAAAATTTTCAGATTCAATACGATATGGTGGAAAGCAGGGCGAACGCCGTTTTACTGCCCGGTTTTCAAATCATCGACATCGGATATCAGAAAGACGGAACGTATCAGGTTGTCCTGTCTGGAAAAGTTCAGGTCGGCGAAACAAAACCCGAACAAGGCAAACTCTGGAGAAAATTGCGTTCGCAACCGAAAGAATTTGGCGCCTTCAGGGAAGCCAGTGAATTATGGAACAGTATTTCCACGAGCAATATTGAAAACAAGTATGTCAATAACGAAGATGGAACGATCTCCGATTTGAAAACCGGGTTAATGTGGATGCGTTCTTATGATATCAGGGAAAACATTCTGGAAGTAAAACAATACATCGAACAGCTCAATGGAAGAAAATTTGCCGGTTATTCCGATTGGCGGATTCCAACGCTGAATGAAATAGCGTCTCTGGCTGAGCAAAAACCCGGCGGTAAAATGGACAGCGGCAGGCAAAGCTATCTGGATCCCATTTTTGATGTCAAGAATTATTGCTGGTATCTCTGGAGCGCCGATCGTTGCGCCGAGGGTAATTTTATGGTTAATATTGGCGAGAAGGCCGGAGGGATAGCTGTTCCGGGGGATCATTATCAGTCCGAAGGTGTTTGTGTGGCTTGTCTTAAAGCGGTTCGATCAATAAAATAAACCCATGATTATGGAAACCGTTAGGAGGGAGATGACTTGATGAATCTGACAATGTTGCGGAAAAAATGGATGGCAATGCTATTCTTGATGTTTTTATTCTTCTGGCCCTCAACAGGCGTTTGGGCCTGGAGCGAACATCCCCTGATTACATACCCTGTTGTTGGCAGCATATCGGAAGTGCGCAACGCTCAACCGGTTGTCGCGGAAAGTCTGGAATCCTTCATCAGCGCGGAAGAAAAGAAACTGGAATCCTTGCTTGCTGAAGAAGAAGCATGGGCGAAAACAAATTTCTCGTGGTACGCGCCATTGCCTGCGCCCCTTGTGTTCAAAGCCACCGGAAACCGCGATGACAGTCTTCTTCGCTTCTGTCATGCCATCCGTGTCAACCCGACGACTAAATTTCCTCTTTACCTGCAAATGATTCCGGGAGAAACAGCGGATGGAAAACCATTGATTCAGCCGAAAGACCTTACCTTTCTGCGGGATACATCCGATTGGGGCGGAACCATTTTTGCCGGATTAAAACCGGGTGATATGGCGCGGCCACTGGACATTGTTACCAGCGCTTCGGACGAACCGGATCTTCTGGGAATTGATATCGGACTTTTTGAAGACAATAAAACGGAGTTCGGCAAGATTTACGGATTGGGAACCCAGCCTTTCGGAAATCCCAATCTGGAATACGGAAGTCAGGCGCCTTTTCATATGGGATTTTATTACGAAGCGGGAATTACCTATTTTTTTAAAAGCGCCCTGAAAAAAACGTATCCCGAATGCCGCATCCATCTTTACAAGAAACTGGCCCAATTGGCTTTTCAGACCGGGCATCCTTACTGGGGATGGCGCTTTACCGGCTGGGGGTTGCATTACATGGCGGATCTGACCCAGCCGTATCATACCACGGCGCTGCCCGGCGTGAGCACAGCATATACGATATGGATCGGCACAATGGATATGATCGGCGTTCACGGCCCCCAGGCCAACGCCATCCAGCTTGTTTCCAACCGGCATGCGGCAATAGAAAAGTTTGCGCAGGTCATCCTGCAAAGAGCCTATCGGGATAAAGAAAAAAATAATCCGATCCTGACGGCTCTGCAATCGGCAAAAGAAGTTCCGCCGTACGTGGATACTATCCCTCGCAGCGCCGTCGCCAAAACGGCGCACGACAAGGCGGAGAAACTGGATACGGCGCTGGAAGAATATATGCCGAAAAAATTCGTTTCCGATCCTGATTTCGAACTGGGGACATCCGCGGAAAGAGGACAAATCGTCGAGAAAATTAAAACGGAAAAAGGCCAGGCTGCGGTAGATCAATTAACCATGGACACCCGCGATCTTCTGGCGCCCTTTGCCACGTACGGACGCAGCTATGTAGATGCGATCATGAATAACGGCGTGGAGGCCGGAAAATAACTTTTAATCGCTGATCTTCATTTTGTTTTTAACGGCGTTCATTTTTTGTTCCGTTATTTCCTGGAAGGCTCCGGCGATCCAGCGTTTTTCGATATCCCAGTAGTCGGGGGACCGCTTTTCATTGGCTACGGAATTGGCGGCCATCGTTAAAAGCAGAGCCTGAGCCTTTTGAGTGTTGATAAATTCGCGGGGCATCGCCGCCCAGTCAATGACGGTATCCAAAGATTTCCCGTTGGCATCCCTGGCAAACGGTTCATAGAACAGGCGATCATCAGATGTAAAGTTTCTGATCGTTGCGCCGTCGTATTTGTCAACAACTTTGATATGGCCGGTTGGACGATAAACAACGGCAAACAGCGTATAACCTTTGGAATTGGCTGTATCAATACTTGTCAGCATGTAATGATTGGCATCCGGAACCCCATAGCGGTTCAGAACTTTTTGGAAATATTCCGATGCGTGCTTCATTCGCCGAAACACTTCTCCCGTATCTCCTGTTTCCGGAACGGCGCTGATTCGCTTCCCGTAGGCCGACTCGTACGTATCATCCAGCGTTATTTTGGCGTTGGCCGCAATCATTCCTTTGTTGATGTCCTGCACATTGGTGGAAAGGTAATAAGGGATCGAGGAAATTCCTTCCAACAGGCCGGCCGCAATTTGCAGTGGAGACAGCACCAGTTGGGCAACCCCCATCATGGCCTTACCAAAACCGGTCGTTACTCTTTTTCCACTTTCGTTGGTAACGGTGCAGGAAGCCAGCAATGCCAGGCACAAAATAAGAGCCAATACATTTCGTTTCATATCAATCCCCCGTAAAAAATATCGTACTGATGTTGATTAAATACTGCCTGCTTACGGGCAGACTATAAAAATATCGGCCTTGCATGTCAAGGGAATACTGGACCTCGACTCTCGGGGCGGACAAAGCCGGTAAAGCCACCCGTGGCACGCAACGGCAGGAAGGAGGCCAAGGTTTAATTTGAAATTGGCATTAAACTAAGCTATTGTTTGCACAATGTTACCAATAAGGATCGTCGGCATACGCTGGATTTTTTATGACTACGTTTACTTATTTAAATTGATTAAGGAGAAAGCTTATGTTTTCGTGGTTCACCAGTCCTGAAGCCTGGATTGCTCTCGGAACGCTGACGGCCCTGGAAATCGTCTTGGGCATCGACAATATCATTTTCATATCTATTCTGGTGGGGCGTCTGCCGACAAAGAAAAGAAACCTCGCCCGCAATCTGGGATTGATGCTGGCGATGCTGACCCGCCTCGCGCTGCTTTTTTCCATTGTCTGGGTGGCCAACTTGACGCAACCCTGGTTTACTATTTTCGGGCAGGAAATCTCCGGCCGGGACATCATCTTAATCGGCGGCGGATTGTTCCTGCTGGCCAAGGCCACTCATGAAATCCACAGTTCCCTGGAAGGCGTCGAGGAGCAGAGACCGGACATGAAAACCGTGTCCATGGCCGCCGTGCTGGTTCAAATTGCCGTGCTGGATATCGTTTTTTCCCTGGATTCCGTCATTACCGCGGTAGGATTGGCGCAGCATGTCTCCATTATGGCCGTCGCAATCATTCTGGCCGTATGCGTCATGCTGTTTGCCTCTAAACCCATTGCCGATTTTGTCGATGATCACCCGACCATTAAAATTCTGGCCTTGTCTTTTCTGATTCTGGTAGGGGTCACGCTGATTGTCGAAGGTTTCGACGTCCATGTGCCGAAGGGCTACATCTACTTTGCGATGGCGTTTTCCGTGGCCGTGGAAATGCTCAATATCCGGATGCGCAAAAGACAGACAAAACCTGTTTTGTTACGCAAAGAAATCACGGAATAAAGCGGCGGGGGGGGGGGACAGCCGTCGAGCAATGAACACCGGAATAAAGGAATCAACACTCGTACTGTTCCAGAAAATTATGCAGCGCCGTTTTCAGCCAGCCAAAAGATTCTTCATTGGTGACAATGAAAA
>Ga0209749_1000044_pt1 | contig 240760 bp, 175 predicted proteins | sample EPASupsiteSAE347_FD_187267 | JGI IMG/M metagenome (GOLD analysis project Ga0209749, IMG submission 187267) | Bioremediated contaminated groundwater from EPA Superfund site, New Mexico - Sample SAE3-47 (SPAdes) (version 2) | ecosystem: Environmental > Aquatic > Deep subsurface > Groundwater >... | reverse complement strand
GTTCGCCGGTCACCTTCATGTTCGGCATAAGGAAACATTTTGCCTTGTCAGGAAAGTTTTCCGGCAACCTGACTGATATATTTGCATTGTTGATCGGCGTATGAAAATCGGCCGGCCAGGCGCCGCCGTTCTCGGGATATTTTTCAATATCCCATTGCCATCCCGTAAGATTCTGCCCGGGCTTGACCACCCGGTTGGCAATGCCCACCCAAATATCGGAACCGGCCGTGAATGATTTGGCATGGAGCAATCCTGGGGTTTCATATCCTTTCACTATGACGCGGGGCGTCACCTGCCGTGCCGCCAGAAAATCATTCATCCATCCGGCAATCCGGCGTTGCGGCTGGAATCCGATTGCCGTCTCAACTTTTAACAGGTTGCCGGCGTCAGGTCCAAAAGCATTTTCACGCAGCGCTGCTTGGGCGGAATCATCTTTCCCCACATTTGCAAAATCCTCGGACCATGTCTGCACATACGGCACGCCCACATCCCATCCCAGGAAAATAATTTTTCCGTCTCCTGAAATCACCGCAGCCGCCTCATTGGTTCCGGCTGGCAGCCGCACCAGAACCTTGTCGTCCGGCTTGACCTCTATCGGACAGACCTTTGCGCCCAACATCGGAATTTCAACCCCATCGGCCATTACAGCTTTGCATGAACCCGGTTTGCCGAAACGGCCTGAAGCCGGGAAAAGATTAGTTGAAGAGGGTTCATTCCATTCATTTTTTTCAAACGCCCCGGGCATAAGAATTATGGCGCCCTCATCCTGGACATATTTATTAATGGCAGTCACCATTTCATCCGATGCCAGTTGCATTTCGGGCCCGATAATGACAGCCTGGAAGCGTTTCAAGGGGGCATAATTATGTTCTGATACGACCTCAAAATCCAGATTAAGATCAGTAAGAATCTCCATCATCCCGGCGATGCCGTTCGCATTTCCACCGGCGGTTGTAACCTTTTGATCGCCCACCAGGTATCCCACCTGCGGCGGCCTGCGTTTTGAGGTGAGATAGGTCTCCCCCAGGTAATGTTCAAGCTGCACGATGGCCTTGGCCAGAGTGTACTGCGGCTCGCGCCGATAATATCCATCTTCGTTGTCGGCCGGACCGCGATATACGCCGCTCGTTTTACCTCCCGCCGGGGAAACATAAGACAAACCATTACGGCTTGCATCCAGAAGATGCATGAAACTGATAAAGGAAGGACTGCTTCCCGGCGGCATGCACAAGGCGTTTCCCGCCTTGCCGGACCATTCCGCTATGTCGCGGATAACCATAAAATTATATCCAAGGGAATAGCCGATCCCGTGCCGCATCAGGATGTCCATATAAGGCGGCGCAATCCACCAGGATGAGGCAGCATCCTGACCCGGCCAGAAATCCATGGAATTGATGACAAGATGGTTGGGATCAACCTCCTTGATCGCCTGGTAGCATACCCGCAACAGGTCGGTGTAGGCCCAGCGCCGGAACAACTGCCAGTCGGCCCAACGACGGCCCGCTTGCTCTTTGGGCGTGGGCGGAACAATGTCCTCCTTGGTGACGTATTTTGTTCCCCAGGCAGAATTGAGTTTATCGAGCGTGCCATATTGAGTCATCATCTTGTCCCGGAAAACATTCACGGAAGCCGCCTCGTATCCGCCGAAGCCTGGATAAGAAAATTCGTCATTTAAAAAATATCCCAGGAAATACGGTTTGTCCTTGCAATGCGCGCCAAGTTCCTTGAGCGCTTTCACAAGCGCCGCCCGGTAGCCTTCATGGTTAAAACTGCCATATGCCCTGTGCACATCGCTTCCATCGGGACCTTTCATCACTGCATCGGCGCAAGTCTTGGCATACCCGCCGCCAAAGTTTGCAATATTCGGACAAACTACCGAATAAATTCCATATCTGGCGGCACAATCCATTTTCACATCAATTTTTGTAAAATACTGTTTCTCAACGGGACTGATGGCGGAATCCCCAATAAGATGACATGTCCCGCCCATACGCGACCAGTAACGAAAGAAATCATCGGTTGCACCGGTAAAAAAAGGCAAATCCATGATGAGCGGAAACGGCTTGCCATCAGCGTAAATAACGCTGTCTTTTACCTTGAACTCCCGCGCCCCATTCGCCTGCGTATTTTGGGCGTTTGATTTGAATACTGTGAACATGCCGGCAATCATTCCAACCGTTAATATCAGTTTCAACTTTTTCATTTTTATCTTATCTCCTGTTTCTTTGCACCAAACTATTTGCCCATAATCAACACCTTCAGCGTCATCCGCTTTAGTCCGTTCCTTAAAATAATATCGTCATGCTCGTAAGATATATCCGCTTGTTGCTGAACAAAGTGATCACCCGCAATCTCCATCATGTTCTTGAATTGGCGCCCATTAATATTCAACCGCACTTCCTCTATATCATCTGACGAACAGTTCACGATCGCCAACGCCATCCGATCCAGCCATTCAAAAGAGTACACGGCAATATACGGGGATGCCCCCGCATATACCGGGCGGACATATCCATCCACCCCCGCCATAACCTCCTGAATTATTTCCTGTTTGACTGGATGCAAGTGATTGGCATACCCCGACACATAGCCCACCGGCTGAACGCCCGTTCCAAACCAACCAAACGGCAGCACGAATACGCGGCCATCAATCACGGCCATGCCAGGGCCGATGGTTCGGCCATAATGATCTTTCACCATGGTTTTTAACAAAGGAGGATTTTGATACTCAATTTCAAGATAATCACCGGAAAAACCCTGTGAAGAAATCCGCGCCCCGGCAATCCCGCCATAGGCATTCCCGTTACACACCTCCTCATACGCCTGAATACCGGTGTCTTGCGCATGCCGGCGCACATTCCGTATCCCCGCCAATTTGCCGTATCCCATGTCTAATAACGTCCAGATTGCCTCGCCCTCCATGATGATAAAATTATCCTTAAAAATACATTTAATGGTTTCTTCATCCAAACCGCGCAAGTATTGCCCGGATACGGCCACAACCTGTCGTTTCCATCCGATATTAGTTGTGAACGTATTCGCGATCCCCAGCGCGGATAAATATCCCGCCCAGAACTGTTCCAAAGGATACAAGGATTCCATTCGATTCTCTCCATCGGTCTGAATCGTATACGATGCGTCCGGGTTGATTAAGACTCTGACTCCGGTTTGTGATACATGGCTTAAACCAAGATCCGCCAATGCGGTCAGAAATTTCTTGTTCCCGGCCAGTAATTTTTGCCAGCCCTCACCCCACAACACGCCGCCGCCCATCATATCAAAAATGTTCAGGGTAATGCCGCGCGCACCGGCAAGCAAAGACGTTTCAATTTGAAACTTGGTAAATGCCAGCGACTTGGCAAAACGCGTTCGTGATATGCTGTCCAATTCCGGATAGAGACGGGTCGTTGACGGCACACAGGCTTCGGTCATGCGCGTGACCTGATTGAATTCCCAGCAATAAACGCCAGGCGCGCTTTCCCAATAAGCCGGCAAATGCGGACGCAGTACGGCCGGTGACCGGTCATTTGAAAAACCATCCAGGATACCGGCCCAATCACGCCCTTCCGCGCAATGCACCGCCGGCAACGAACACATCAGCCCAATGGTTGTGTCCGGCGCAACATGATGCACCGCATTCCCGATCAGCGCCGCCAATTCTTTCATGGTCTCCCGGCCAACATCCAGCCAAATCTTGCGGAATGGATGCGGTTTGCCCGGCAATAATACGCCTTCAATAAATTCCGCCCTGGTCACGGTTCTTCCAATCCGGCGCGAATATTCCTCCATATGCAATTTACAAAAGCACCCGCCCCACCCCAACGGAGCATGATTATGCAAACGAAAATCATCCTCCACCCATAACATGTGCGGCGCAAGCGTCGCGTAACATGCATACATATCGGAAATATATCGCCGCCATTCCGGACACCGCGGACAAACTTGTGCGCCGGCCGAACGGCCGTGAATATCCTGCATTAATTGAAAATTCTGGCCGGGCTTCAATGTTCTCCCGCGATCAGCGCCCAGAAGGGTTGTCCAAGGATTGATGGAAACGGCAATACCAAGCGGCGTCAGCGCTCGCTTGCCTTTGGCGATTACTTCCAGCCATGGTTGTGTTTCTTCACGAGTAAGATGTCCTTGATTAAGCTCTTCGCAGTTGACAAAAAACATTACCTCGTCTATCAGCGCCGCACGGCAGAACTTGACAAGATTTTCGAGCCGTTCATCCTCACGAAATCCCGGCTGGATTGCAAATCTTAACATGTATTGAAAAGACATAATTACCTGCCGCAACTCATCTGTTATTGGAATTGAATCAACCGCACCTTTGCACGTCACCGCCCGGTCGGCCGGTTTGGACGCATGCTGATTATCTCACAAATAATTTCCTTCCTGACGCCAGACATCCAGCATAATCTCATAACGCGATAATTTCATGCCAGTGTAAATACAATTACTGGTCGAAAATACATATCCCCCTCCGGGCATGCCATGGCGCAGGGCGTAACGGGCCGATGTCCTGATTTCCTCATCCGTCCCGGTATCCATGAGGCCGCAATTGACGTTGCCGATCAGGCAAAATTGCTGGCCATACCGCCGTTTGATCTCGGCAATGTCAACCCCCGCCTGCGGATCCAGCGAATGCAACGCATGCGGCCGGCATTGCGCCAGTTGATCGAGGATCGGCATGATATTACCGTCCGTATGCTTTAGCGTGTAAAATCCCATATCACGATAGCCCTGAATCAGTTCGGCCAGATACGGCGCCACGAATTCACCAAACTGGGAAGGACTGAAAAACGGACCGGTATTCAGACAATAATCCGCGCACAGCATGATACCGTCAATGCCGCCATGTTTCTGGAAATACGCGCCTTCTTCCAACTTACGCTTCACTCTTTCCCGGGCATCACGTTTTAGTCCTTCAGGGTCATCTGCCAAACGATATGAAAACTCCGTCATTTCATTACCCATGGGAATCCCAAAAGTGGCCTCTCCATCCACCATTAAAAAGTATCGGTTTCCGGTTTTTTCCCGGACCAAATCAACAAGCCGCAAGATTTCATCCGTGCTGACCGGATTGGGATGCAGAAATATCGCGCTATATTCAAAACGCTCCGCCGTGGCAATATAGACGTCGGCGATGTCGTTACGATGCATTTGCCTTTCTTTCTCCTCCATCTGATCCCATTGTTCATAAAACCGGTGCCGCGGATGCAGCTTGCTGAACGCCTCCATAGTCAGAAAAAAACACAATTCCATGTGCGGCACACGGCCGGTCAACGGCTGATGATTCAATGCGGCTATAAATCGCTGTCTGGGTGTTTCCATGTATTACCTCACTAGATTGAAACCTTCACGGGTTTTCCTCGTGACGCGGATTCTTCGATGGCCAATGTGACAGCCAGCGTTTTACAGGCATCCGTATAGGTTGATTTTATCCGGCTCGGATCTTTCTTCCGTACAGCCTCAATAAATATCCGGTCCTCTTCGGTAAATCCGCCGGAATAATAATCGCCGGTATATTTTTCTTCAAAGACCTCTATGGTGCCGTTATGCCATATTTCGAGTTTGTAATTCCGGTGAGTAAGCACCAAATCTTTGGCAATAATCCGCAAGCTGGTATCCACCGGGACATTGGCGCAACTATTCAAGAGCGTTCCCACTGCCCCATTTTTGAATCGCAGGGTGGCAGAAGAGACATCGGCTATATCGAAATTTTCATAATCCTTCAGCAGGCGGCGATCATGCTCGCAATACACACGCTCGATTTCACCCGCCAGCATGCGGGCCAAATCAATAATATGGGTCGCCTGTTCCACCACCTGACCGCCGCTTTTGGCTTTTAGCCCCCAAGTGGGCGAACCGCCGGGATAAAAAGCGAAACAATGACCTATCACCATGCCGATTTCCCTGTTTTTTAACAATTCAACGGCTTTGAGGGTTACGGGAGAATAACGCCACTGATAGCCGACGGCCGTGATGATTTTATTCTTTTCAACTTGATGCCGCACCTTTTTGGCTGTATCCAAATCCAAAGCAATCGGTTTTTCAACAAATATGGGCAACCCGGCGTCAATACAAGCCAGCTCCGTACCGCCGTGCGCAAAGGGCGGAAGCATCACATATACGGCATCCAGCTCTTCCTTTTCGATCATGGCCTGATAATCCGAATAAGCCGCGCCTCCATACTCTTTCACGCGCGCGTTTGCCCGCTCAAAATCCGCATCACAAAATGCGCCTAAAGTCACGTCGGGAATATCTTTCAGTTTTTCAAGATGCGCGCCAGAAACCCATCCGCACCCGATAAATCCAATTCGTATCGTCATGTTTTTTCCCTTTCTGGTTAAAATTTAATATTTTAATATCACCTGAACCGCTTCTTCCGGATGATTGGCAATCAAGTCATAGGCTTTTTGCGCCTCCTTAAAATCAAAGGCATGGGTAATCAATGGTTGTAAATTCAATTCCGCGAGCAACGCCAGGCATACGCGCGTCCGCCTTTCCTTATTCCAGCGATTGGATAATGAGGGATCAATATTCCCCGTCTGCGAGGCTTTGATCACGACCCGCTTATTATGGAACGCATCATCCAGATACAGATTACTGCTGTTTCCCCAATACCACGACAGCGCAACCACCGTGCCTTGAAATACCACCGATCGAATAGCTTCGTTCAATGCCCGATCCGACCCGCTCGCTTCCATGGCCACATCCGCCCCGCGCCCTTCCGTCATTTCCATGATTCTTTGACCGACATTCCCATCCTTGACATTCAGGACATAATCCAATCCCAACTCACGGGCCAATGCCAGCCGTTTTTCATGCAAATCAACACCGATGACTTTTGCGCCCGAACGGCGGATCAACTGAGCCGCCAGCTGGCCTATGACCCCCAGGCCAAAGACCGCGGCGGTTTCTCCCAAATGGAGCCCGGCATCCAAGACGCCGTTGAATGCCGTCCCAAGATTCGCGCGAAACACGCCTGCCTGTGGCGGGAGACCCAGCGGCAATTTTACAAGATTCGGATCTCCGGCCTTGATGACGCAGGCCGTGCAGTGATTGGCAAAACTGGAAACAATGTCTCCTTCCGAGAAACCTTTAACATCCCTTCCTTTTACCATAATCCGGCCTATGTTGGCATACCCCGGATAACGCAGCCAGGCGTGTCCGCCTTCCAAGTACTTTGCGTCTTTATAAGCGTGCATCTCCGTTCCGTGACTGATCCCGGAAAAGAGAGTTTTAACCAGGATTTCATTGTCGCCAAGATTCGACGGGCAGGCCATCTCCTCTATCTCTATTTTTCCCGGCCGGGAAATTACCAATCGCATTGCATTTGTCATTTTGATTTCCTTTCATTCATGTATTTGTGTTCCCGGCTGAGTTTTAAAAACTCCTCGCACATTGCCTTGATTGCTTCCCGGCTGTGTCCGACGCCGGCCGGGTCGCAGTACCATTTGGCGATAAATCCGCCTTCTGGCCGACCCAGCTTTGCAACCATCATGCGGCAATAGTCGCGGATTTCCCGGGGGGAACCGCGCGTCATTGTGTTCTGGATGTCCACCGGACACCAGAAGGTAATGCGCCCTCCGAATTTGCCGCCGAGAAAATCCAGCCCCATGTTTTCCTGCTGGTCCATCTGGATGACGTCCAATCCTATCTCGATCAAGTCATCGATAATATCGGCGATATATCCGCAACTATGCAAAAAAGTAAGCAATCCGGCCTTATGCGCCGCCTGATAAACGCGGGCATATCTTGGTTTCCAGATTGATCGCCATGTTTCCGGCGAAATCATAAGCCGGTCTTGCACTCCCCAGTCATCACCAAATATGTAACCATCAGCTCCAGCTTCGGCATAACGGTCTATGGCATATAGATTCATATCCACCAGCACGTCAATCAGCCGGCCCAATTCATGGGAGGCGACCAAAGTGTCCGTCCATGTGTTTTCCAGCCCGCGAATAAAATGAACCCGTTCATACAAAGAAATTCCCCCTGCCAGGAGGAAATTGTCTCCGGCGCGGGAGCGCGCTCCCGCAAGGTCTTTCCACCTGGTCGCATCACGGATATCCGGTATCTTTAACTTGTCCCAATCCTTCCAGTCTTTCAAGGGGTGTTCATTTACTTCACCCAGATTTGACACGCCGATGTTATCCCAAACACACCCCCATTCATCCATGCCTTTTTGGGGTCTTTTATCGGGCGAAGGGGACATTTCGACTACCGCAAAATCCGAGCCGTAATCCGGGGTAAGTTCATAGGGAATGCGATCTGCCCCCTCAAAACGTATGGTGCGTCGCACTACTTCGCTTGTGGTCATATCGGTTCCTTTAATTAGTCGAATTACATTTTAAAATTCTGAACGATTTCAGACACCAACCGGACTTTTTCAATATCCCCGTCCGGCGGCATTTCGTCCGAGATGCCGAGGATCAGGCGGGGCGCAAACAGCTCCAGGATTTTTTTTGTCATGGCTTCCAATTCACGGAATGAATATTGGCGCAGAAATAAGACCGCCGGAATTCCATCCAGGAGTATTTTGTCACCAAGTGCCTCCTTCAACTCCTCCAGTGTCACGTCGCCCTGGGGCAACGGGGTCGCCGCTTCAATCCCGTCAAACGCCATTTCCCGGATAAACGGAAGCAATGGCTTCAATGTTCCGTCCATATGCACATGCACGAATTTCCCGGCTTGTTTCAGTTGTTTGAGCCGGCGCTGGTAATATGGCAGGCAATATTTTCGGAAAAGATCCGGCGCATCCAGATTGGCGTCAATGTTTTCTCCGAAATTGAGAATCCGGACCGGACTGCCGGCCAACACGTTGAACAATTCATCGTCCGCTTTTTCCATAATATCCATCAAGCGTTCCGTTTCCGGCAGATTATCCGTCAAAGCGTAAATTGTGGGCTCAAATCCCATCAGGCATATAATCAGGCGCTGCAGGGGAGCATAGGGATAGATATTGAAAAATTGCGTTACCCCGTATTCGCCGACTTCCTTCTCCGCTTGTTGAAACACCGATTTATTGAATACGACGCGCTGATTTTTCAGGATAAACTCCATTATTTTCATGTCTCCAGGCGTTTTTACGGGATATTCCAGAAAATGTTGCGAGCACTCCCATTCGCCAAGCTGTTCGATTTGTTGAAGCCGTCCTTCGGGTGTATCCATCGTGATCATGATCCGGGCGCCATCTTTACGGCTTTCAATCTTCACCTGGTCATACTCATGCTGCAGATAAAATGGCCCCTGATAATACCAGTATCGTTTGGACGCATTTAAATCCCGATATATCTCCATCAGCGATTTGCCCCGATACCGGGACGGCAATGTCCCGCGTTTTCGGTTCACATAATACCAATGCTCCAGCCGCGGCTGCCAGACCACCCGGTCAATTTTTTCACGTTGGAATGTCTTAATAATCAGCTCACGAAAGTTCATGGGGTAAATTACTCCAAATACAACTTGAATGTTTTGATCTCATACCGGCCAAATTTCGTTTGCAACCCGCGCTTGGTGGCCGGCACAACCGCAATGGTTTTTTCCATCAAATCGGCCTCCTCCACCTTGGCAACATCAAATTCCCAATCCACACAAGCATCCGTCTCCTTTCCATGATTTTCCTGCAAACGCAAAATAAGAATCCGGGAAGCGTCTTTTTCAGAAACGCCTGTTTTGTTTTCAGCTTGTTTCAACGCCCCGAACATTATATTGGGAGCATCAACCCGTAAAAACGAAACGCGTTTTGGGGCGGACGCGGCGGAGACGGTTTGCTGCACCGGTAAAAGCCATGCCTGGACAGGTTGGTTATAACTCATTCCTTCCCGGTCGCTGTTTGCCGCCCGCCAGTCGCCGGAATGGGGATATAATCCATAACGGAAAGCATGTTCCCCCACATCGGCATGGCCGTCCGGTTCATACGAACTACGCAGTAAAGTCAGCGAGATGGTATTGCCGCAGACGCTGTGGCCGTGCTTGCAATCATTAAAAAGCGTCAACCCATGTTGCCCGTCCGAAATATCCACCCATTTTTGCGCCGAATGTTCCTTGCCGTCCGGGATTCGTTCAATATTGCCATATGGTATGTCAAAAGTCGCCCGGCTATATTCCAAATCAACGTTAAACAGCGCCCTGAGCATCGGGATATCCCCCAAAACATTCCTTTTGCCGGACCAATCCACACTGGTCACGATCTCCACCATCCTTGCCCCGGCACACAGATATATCAACTGAGTAATTGCAGCCCCTTCGTAGCAGTGTTTTACGCGAATGGCCGCCCGCACCGGACCATCATCCACGATTTCCAAGCTGGCTCCTGAAATTATGTTCACCATTCTCGTTATCGGACCGATATTCCAGGCCGACATTGGATGCGGCTGTTCATAGGCAACCTGCAGAAGATTCATTGTCCCCACATTGATTTTTGCCTCCGGACTATCAGGATTACCGGGAAGTTCGCAACAAAACTCCTTACCGGTCTTCTTGTCATAAAGCCGCATAATCGCCCCGGATTGGGGATTCAATTGAAGCTCAATTAATTCATTGGATAATATCCAGGGAGTAACGGCATGCGCGCCGTCTGCATCCTGGTTTCCATCCATTATCTCAAAAACGGCATAGCCCATAGCCGGAAGTTTCGGCGCCTCAAACAAGAGTTCCGATGTGTCCGGCAATACCTGGGCGGCGATGGCGACTCCTTCCGATGTTCGCAAATGATATGATCCGCCGGCATGCTGTTCCGGAAGTGATATCATTGCAACGCCGTTTCTTTCCCACGGCAACGGATTCCAGACAAAAACCGATGGAAATTTCTCTCCACCCGGTAAATCCTTTGCAAAATGGGAAAACGCATGGTCCATCGCTTCTCTGGTGTCCGACAAAGTTTCTTCCAGTAAAATAACGGCGTCTTTGTAGGTTATTCCAACAGCACAACCGCAAAGTATGTCGTGAAACTGGTTAAAACAAACCTTCTGCCAGGCTTTGCTCAACATCGTCAATGGATATTCGCATCCCTTGATCAAGGCCGCGGAACAAATAGTTTCCGCCGCAACAAGCATACGTTCACATTCCCGATTATACCGCTTTATATCTCCATGACTGGTATAACAACCTTCAAAAACGGGATTTAATTCCCCTTTTACCACCGGCAGCTCAACTCCATCCGCCAACATATCCTCAAAAGCATCCTTTACACTGCTGAATCCGAGTTCCGGCAACAACGGCATATCCTTCAATCTGTGGCATTGCGCCAAATCCCTGCGGGCAGGCGCACCGCCGTGATCGCCGATTCCGAAAACCACCATATTGGTTTTCAGACCATGCCTGAAGTTTTTTTCACGGCAACTATCAAAAAGCTTCATCAGCTCAAAATTCCAACAGCATCCGCCGGGATCCCAGAAGGCAAGGACTTTTGAATTGTCCAACCCTTTCCACCAATAGACGCGCGGCCCCTTGCCGCAGCGCACATGATAGTAATATTTGATCCCGCTTTTCGCCAGAATCTGGGGCAGGTTTGCCGAATGACCGAATGTGTCCGGAGCCCAAAAGACCACCGGTGAAACCCCTAAATTCTCTTCCGCATAACGGCAGGCATATAAAATCTGCCTCACAAGAGTTTCGCCCGCGGCAAGATTCACGTCGCATTCCACCCAGGTTGAGGCGGTAACATCCCAGCGCTTCTCTTTAATTCTGGCTTTTATACGATCATACACGTCCGGATGGTTGTCTTCCATCGCCTGATAAGCAGCCGTCTGGCTCTGGGAAAAAACAAGTTCCGGAAATTCATTCATCAACGAATCCACGGTGGTAAAATCCCGGCGGCAAATGTCCACCGTCTCCGGCCACGGCCACAGCCAGTTCATGTCAATATGGGAATGCCCGATAAGATGAACACGATATTTTTTTATCGCCCGGTTAAACGGCAAAAGAACGGCTAAAGCATTGTCCGCGCTGGAATGAAACGTGTTCCAGTCATTGGCGCGCAACGCATCCATATTCAATTCCCGCATCGCATCAGTGATTAAATATTCCGCCCCATACATTTCAGATTTATTGTCCTCCGCCGCCATCTGACAGAACCGCAATTGACATAGAAAGGTTTCTAAACGCAACCTTTCTTCCTCCAAGTTTGATATAATCAGACAGGACTGGGCAAATAATCCGAATCCATCCCCTTGATTTGCCCGCACCGCGCATGCAAACCGCATGCCCGGCAAGAAAGACTTTGTTAAAACCAAGGGAATCGGGCCCGTATCCGCCCAGGAAGGAGCACTGTAAACACTTTTACCATTAATAAAAAACTCAGCCCCTACAGCCATCTTCTGATCGAGTTCCACATTTGAACCGATGATGGAAATCCCCTCGATTTGACCGGGAAGCGCTATCGTGGCCCGAAACCAGGCGGGACCTTCCGCCGACGAGTAAACGTGAGGCATGCAAATCGGCGCCCATCCGGAATCGTCGAAAATCGTATTCCGGGCCGCAGTGTCATCGAGGCGCGTCCATTTCCAACCGGAAACGTTCACATATGAACGCAACATTTCCAATTTCTTCCGGATTAAATTACAGGTTTTGTCGGGACACGATTCTCCGCTTTTTCGCAATTTTGCCATAGAGGTTTTCTTCTGTTTCATTGCGCAATAATTATGTTTGTTTTTATAAGAAAAAATATATATTAGTCCCAGTACTTAAACAATAGAAGATTTGGCTGATTAATAGGAGGATTTGGCGTCGTATTAAAAAGCCAAAATCACCTCAAACATCTCTCATGCGTTCAATAAAACACAGGCAAAAAACAGAATTTACAACCGGCGAAAAAAAAATCACTTATGCCCGGCAAGCTGATGATGATGCTGATTTTTTCCCGATGGTGCGCTTTTTGCAGATGGGACAGGTTGTGATTTCAAAAGGATGGCGTTGCGAACGACATCGCCACCGGGAATTTGAATGGATTCTGATACTGAACGGAAGCATCCAAACCTGGATCGGCGCGCAATCCCGTTTAATGACCGCCGGCAATTTTTATTTTATTCAACCCGGACAGGAACACGAAGAAATCAACTTCAATCCGAAAAGCGAATATTTTTATTTGCGTTTCAATCTTTACGACGAATCCGGCCAGTCAGCTTATGTGATTGACCCCCAAATGGCCGGGCGGCGCCAGTGGATGAATGATAAAAAGGGACTATGGTTGAATTTCTTCAGCGCCTTAAAACAGGAATTAATGGGCCTTCAACCGGGCTGGAAGGAAATCACGGAAACAATCATTCTGCGCCATATCTGGCTGTTGCGACGCCAGTACCATGCCATATCCACCGAGCATAGCGCGCGGACTTTGAGTAATTATCAACAAACGATCGTTGAAAATGCCAAAACATTTATACGCACAAATTTTCAACGCGCCATTCCATTAAAAGAACTGGCGCGATATTGTTGTGTGTCATACTACCACATGGAACACCTGTTTAAGCGAAAAACCGGCATTTCATCACGTCAATATATACTGGGATTCCGACTGCAACAGGCCAAACAATTATTACGGGGGGACCCGTGCCTCCCGATTAAAACCGTTTCTGAACGCGTCGGAATGGCCGATTACGGTTATTTTTGCCGCCTCTTCAAACGCGAGACCGGCATAACCCCTTCAGCTTACCGGCACAAGCAGGGTTGACTCCCAAGCCAAACGACCCGGTTACTGTCGTTTCAATATGCCTTCGCGAAGAGCACCCGCCGCCGGCTGGGCTTGCCGCTGATCACGCACTTGCCTTCTTCCGGCGGGGAATCAAAGGGAATGCAACGGATGGTTACGCCAAGCTCATTCTTCACCTTTTCCTCCACTTCGGCCTCCCCGCTCCAATGCGCCAACGCAAATCCGCCGTGGATTTCAGGGTGCGCCTGGTTTTGCGGCGTGAAAAATGAATAAAATTCATCGCGCGAATCAATTTTGCGCGTATTGCTGTCGCGCAGTTCACGCGCCCGGATCAACAAGCCATTCTGGATTTCATCAAGAATATTCCCGATCGTGCCGGTCAACTCGGCGCGCTTGATGAACTTGATTTCCTTGTGTGGTTTGTCGCGGCGCGCCAAGGCAACCGAGTCGGCGGCCATATCGCGCGGGCCGATCTCAATCCTGACGGGGATTCCCTTTTTAATCCAGCCCCAGACTTTTTCGCCGCCGCGGCCCTCGCGCTCATCCAGTTCAACCGCCAGCGGCCGGCCGTTATAGGAAACGGCCTTCAATTCGCCGGCAATCCGGCGGCAATATTCAAGCACCTGGGCGCGGGTTTCTTCTTTATGCATAATCGGCAAAATAACAACCTGCGCCGGCGCCAAACGCGGCGGCAAAACCAGTCCATCGTCATCGGCATGGGTCATGATGAGCCCCCCGATCAAGCGCGTTGAAACTCCCCATGAAGTCGTCCAGGCAAAAGTCTCGCTGCCGCTTTGATCCAGGAATTTTATGCCGGAAGCTTTTGAAAAATTCTGTCCCAGGAAATGCGAGGTGCCCGACTGCAAGGCCTTGCGGTCCTGCATCATCGCCTCAATGCTGTAGGTTGACACCGCGCCCGGGAATCTTTCACCCGCCGTCTTTTCGCCCATGATGACCGGCATGGCCATGTATTGTTCGGCAAATTCCGCATATACCTTGAGCATCTTGTCGGTTTCGGCCCGGGCCTCGGCCTCGGTGGCGTGGGCGGTATGCCCTTCCTGCCAGAGAAACTCGGTCGTTCGCAAAAAGAGACGGGTGCGCATTTCCCAGCGGACGATATTGGCCCACTGGTTGATCAGGAGCGGCAAATCGCGATAGGACTGGATCCACTTGGCAAACATGGCGCCGATGATTGTCTCGGAGGTCGGGCGAACCACAAGCGGCTCATCAAGCGGCGCGGCAGGCACAAGCTTGCCGTCCGGCCCCGCTTCAAGGCGATGATGGGTGACAACCGCGCATTCTTTTGCGAAACCCTCAACGTGTTCCGCCTCCTTCTGCAGGAAACTGAGCGGGATAAAAAGCGGAAAATAGGCGTTGACGTGGCCGGTGGCCTTGAACATGCCGTCCAGGACATGCTGGATATTTTCCCAGAGACTGTATCCCCAGGGTTTGATCACCATGCATCCGCGCACCGGAGAAAGCTCGGCCAGGTCGGCGGCCTTGACGACCTGTTGATACCATTCCGGATAATTCTCACCCCTGCCCGGCGAAATAGCGTTCTTTGAAGCCATAATTCATTAATCCTTTGGATTGTTAAAAACGAAACACATCACCATGAATACCAAAATATTCCTGCCGGGCAACCATATTCATATTTATATTTGCAAGGCCTCAGTCTCGGTGGAGCCGGCCTGCCTGCCCAAGCTCGGCCAGGGCCCCCAGGCCGCTCTGAACGGGACGAGGTCTGCTTGCCCGTCGTAGCCCTTGGGCGAAGTCGGGTCCCATCTCCAAAAATCCACCCGCGAGACTGAGGGGCGCTTATATTTAAAAAAAACGCTTGACCTGACATTAAAAAAAAATAGACTTCCCGGAACGTTTCAAAAGCACCCATCGGCGGCTGTGTATTTATACGGCCACATGATGCAACACACAAGGGGGATTATAATGAACGCAAAAATCATGAAAACGAGTTTTTACTCCACGATATTCAGCGCTATTATTATCGGAACGGCACTGCTCTGTGCGCCAAGCATCAATGCCAATGAGGCCAATTATCAGCAATATATAATCGGCGACCGGGCCGCGGGCATGGGCGGCGCCGCGAGCGCCTTGGGCACGGCTTTGGACGCCGCCTATTACAATCCCGCCGGATTGGCCTACACCAAGCAGAGGACCATATCCGTTTCAGCCAGTCTTTACGGCTGGCAGAAATATCGTTCCGAGCGCGCCCTTTATCCCGATGAGGATTTAGAGACTTCGTCCTTCATCACCGTTCCGCCCGCAATGGGACTCGTCTTTTTTGCCGCGCCCGAAACGGCTGTCGGCTTGGCGGCTTTTGTGCCCAACAACTATTCAATGTCCGAAATCATCGCCTTCCCGAAAGATAAAAACTTTTATAATGCAAGCATAAACGACCAGACCATCATGGTCGGGCCATCGGCCGCGCACGCTTTTTCAAAAGAATGGTCGGTCGGCTTGGGCGTCTACGGCGTTTACCGCAATTTCAGTTCATTCGAAAGCACTTATCTTAATAACTATTCCTATTCGGGCTCAAGAAACTTAAAATATAAGACCTTCGGCGCGCTCGGAAATGCCGGCCTGCAATATCGTCCGACTGACAACTGGCGCTTTGGCGCGGCAATTCAGTCGCCCTCATTTGGCATTTGGGGCAACGGCGAATATGAGGCCAACGAGTCATATGATTCTGACGACAAGATGGAAAACAATTTCATTCATGCCGACAATATGAACGCCGAATACCGGATTCCGGCCAAATTCACGGTGGGCGCCGGATGGGAGAAGGAAAAAGTCTGCGGCTTCGGCCTTGACGTCAACTGGCACCTGGCCAACTCATACAATCGGCTCAGCGGTCATTCAGATATATCCGACGGAAACGAGCCTTTGACATCGGAATATGCCAATCATGGCGTCGTTGACGTGAATCTCGGCGGCGAATATTACATTGCCAAAGCTTATCCGATCCGGGCCGGATTTTACACGAGCAGATCAGCCGCTCCTGATGTTGACCTGGAAAAAGAGGATTATCCCGCCCAGATTAATGAATACGGGGTAACCTTCAGCATCGGCCGTGAACTGGAACAGGTTTCCATGTCGGTCGGCGTCAACTACGTCTTCGGTTCGGGCGACAGTTTTGGCTATACAATTGATCCGGACACACAGGAGGTTGTCAGGGCAATCACTGGCGCAAAGGAAAGCCAGGTTTATCTCTTCTTCAACACCTCATATATGTTCTAAGGCAAGTCATTCGACTGACGGTCGTTTAGATCGTTCCGTAAAGACACATGACATATTTGCGGAGAAGATGCAACGTATCAAGTAGCAATAATTTCCACCCCGTCCAACCGCCACGGTTGGACGGCATAGACGCAGTGCGAATTTCGCGTCCGCTGGCCTGCCCGCCATAGCTTTAGCGACGGCGGGAGGCGGATTGAGAAAAGCAAGGCTGCCGGATCAGATGCGGACGCGCCGCGCAAAGCATTAGACTCGTGTCTATGCGAGCGAGGGAAATTCGCACTGCTATTTACGATGATAAGTGACAGGAAAATTTGGTTGCGGCTAAAAAACCGCCTTAGATAAGGAAATAAATTTAATGAAATTAAATCCCGTCAAAATGAAAGACTGGCAAATTGCCGAAGCGGCCGAAGAAAACATGAAGCCATTCGCCAAACTGGCCGCGGAAATGGGGTTTAAAGACAACGAATTGATTCCAATGGGGCGTCAAATCGGGAAAATTGACGCACTGCGCGCTCTCGCCCGACTGCATAACGCGCCGAAGGGAAAATATATTGACGTTACCGCCATCACCCCCACCCCGCTCGGCGAGGGGAAAACCACGACCACCATTGGATTGATCGAGGGCCTCGGCAAACTCGGCAAGCGGGTCTGCGGCGCGATCCGCCAGCCAAGCGGCGGACCCACCTTCAATATCAAGGGCTCGGCCGCCGGCGGCGGCATCGCCCAGTGCATTCCCCTGGCCCCGCTGTCAATCCGTCTGACCGGCGATATTGATTCCATCACCAACGCCCACAACCTGGCCATGGTGGCGCTCACCTCCCGGATGCAGCATGAACGCAATTATGACGACGCGCGCCTGGCCAAGATCGGGCTCAAACGCCTCGATGTTGATCCACAGCGGGTGGAAATAAAATGGGCGATTGATTTTTGCGCCCAAGCCCTGCGGAATATCACCATCGGCAAGGGCGGCAAAATGGACGGCTTTGAAATGGAGTCCGGTTTCCAGATCACGGTTTCCAGCGAAATCATGGCCATCCTCGCCGTGTCCCGCGATCTGAAAGACCTCCGCGAGCGAATGGCACGCATGGTCGTTGCCTACGACAAAAAAGGCAATACGATCACCACCCATGACCTTGAAGTTGACGGCGCCATGACCGCCTGGATGGTGGATGCCATCAACCCCAACCTCCTGCAGACGATTGAAGGCCAGCCGGTATTCGTCCATGCCGGCCCGTTCGCCAACATCGCCATCGGCCAGAGTTCCATCATCGCCGATGAACTCGGCACACGCCTCGGCGAGTACCATGTGACCGAAAGCGGTTTTGCCGCCGATATCGGGTTCGAGAAATTCTGGAACCTGAAATGCCGTTTCTCAGGCCTGAAACCCAATGCCGTGGTGATCGTGGCCACGGTGCGCGCGCTCAAAATGCACGGCGGCGGCCCGGCCGTCAAGCCCGGTCTTCCGCTGGATGAAGCCTATTGCAGGGAAAACCTGCCGCTGGTTGAAAAAGGCTGTGAAAATTTGATCGCCCACATTGAAACCGTGAAGAAAAGCGGCGTGCGGCCGGTCGTCTGCATCAACAGTTTCCACACCGACACCAAGGCCGAAGTGGCGCTTATCAGAAAAATTGCCGAACAGAACGGCGCATTTGTGGCTTTCTCCGAGCATTGGCTCAAGGGTGGCGCGGGCGCAAAGGAACTGGCGGAAGCTGTCATCACGGCCTGCAACGAAAAGAATCATTTCAAGTTCCTTTACGATCTTTCAATGCCCCTGCGGCAGAGAATTGAACTGATCGCCAAGGAAGTCTATGGCGCCGACGGCGTATCTTTTACCGATACCGCCAGGGCCAAGGCCATTGCGTTTGAAGCCGATCCTGAAATCGCAAAAATGGGCACATGCATGGTCAAGACTCATCTGAGCTTGTCGCACGATCCGAACATCAAGGGGCGGCCGCGCGGCTGGACATTGCCGATCCGGGATATTTTAATTTATAAAGGCGCCGGATTTGTCGTGCCGGTCGCGGGCGATATCAAGCTTATGCCCGGAACTTCATCCAGTCCCGCCTTCCGCAATCTTGACGTGGATGTCAGGACCGGCCGGGTGAGGGGATTGTTTTGAATCCAGAACCGATTAAATCAAAGACTGACAAATAGCCCTTCAAGATTTCGCCCGCATCGCATCCGTTAAGGATTAATGTTAGCAGCCGGAACTTCGCTTCGGGGCCGTCCCGAAGTGAAGTGCAATGCGCTTCTACTTCGGCCCTTCGGGCGCATTTCTCACGGGGCGTGTGAGAAATACGGGTTAGCCCGTCCTGAGCGCGGCCGAAGGGCCTGCCCAATTCGGCCAGGGGTTTGACCCCGGCTTGCGCACAATTTTACCAGATTTGATATTTGCCTTACAAACCATCCCAAGCTATCCTTACTCACAACTCCAAATGGAGAGGTGGCAGAGTGGACTATCGCGGCGGTCTTGAAAACCGCTGTGCCGCAAGGCACCGGGGGTTCGAATCCCTCCCTCTCCGCCACGCAGTAGAGTTTCGCAAGGCGAAACACACTGCGTGGCTGCCCTGAAGTGTGCCGAGCCGCGAGGCTCTACTTCAAGGGCGCCAATTTCCGATCGCAGTAGAGTTTCGCAAAGCGAAACACACTGCGTGGCTGCCCTGAAGTGCGCCGAGCCGCGAGGCTCTACTTCAGGATGTCTCATGCATCCTTTTTCCAGCCGGCCGGAACGGCGCCGGTCGTAAGGGCAAGATTCGTGGTTTTCAGCCGCTCGGCCATTTCCTTCAAGAGCGCAAGGACAATATCCGGGTTCTCCCTCATGATCGCCTCAAAGTTGCCGGATTTGACGGCAATCAACCGGGTGTCGTCGGCAACCACCGTCGCCGTGGCCGTGCGCGGCGTGTTGATCAACATTGACATTTCGCCGAAATATTCGCCGGGGCCGATGCGTTTCAGCAAGCGGCCGGATTTGAGCAAATCCACGTGGCCGTCAAAGACAAAATACATCTCATCGCCCGGCTCGTTCTCAACAAAAACATTCTCGCCCGGCTGGTATTCCTTGATCAGCTTGTTCAACAATACGCGGGACAATCTATTCTTGCCGGTATGCGCGCCATGAAAGAGCCCTTTCAGCAAGAGCGCCTCCCGGCGGCGGATCACGCCGATCACCACGGCGCCGAGCAAAATTATGACAAAGGTGTAATAAATCCAGATCAGGATCAAAAAAATGGTTTTGAGGGAGCCGAATGCGTAACCATAACCGGGATTGAATTTCAAAAAAAGACCGAACAAGGGCCGGATAACCGCCAGGAGCACGGCGGACGTGAGCGCGCCGGTTATTATCTCCCCGAAACGCGGGCGCACCGGGCAAAAAACAAGGTAAAAAAAAGCCAGACCGGCCACAACCAATAAAGGCGCAATAATAAAATTAAAGACGGGGAAAACCGCGCCCATCCTCGCCGACACGATATCGGCCTTGAGCACGTAGAAGATTTTACCCGCCACCAGCATGATAAAAAGCGAAAGCAATGCGACAACCGCCGCAATGTCAAAAAGTTTGCTGATCATAAAATTGAACTTGCGTTCCGTCTTGAAGATGCGCGCCATGGCAAAGCGGATTGTCCCGGCAAACGGCACGATGGACCAGAGCAGGAGAATAACACCGATAAATCCCCATGTTTTCTGGCGTGACAAGCCGATTAATTCGTCAAGGATGCCGCCGGTGAAGGCCGGAAAGAAAGCGTTCATTATCCCGCTCACCGCCGACAGGATGCCTTCCGAAGATCTCATGAACAGGCCCAGCAGGAAGAAAACCATCAGAAGGAAAGGCATCAGCGACAGGAAACCATAGTAGGTCAGCGTCGCGGCGATTTCAAAATTGATATCAAAAACAAAAGCCTTGACCGATTCGCACACAATCAGCCAGAGAAGCGCCAAGCGGTGCGTAAATCCATAAAATAATTTAAAGTGCTTTTCTTTCAACTTTCCATTCCTTGCTTCCTTGGGCAAACTTGCTGATGTTTATATCACTTCCCCTGAATAATTAAAATCAATTTTTGATTTACGCCCCCAATATATCTTGGTATATAGGAAACGTTCTCGAAATCGGATGCAAGAATTAAATATAAAAAGAGACAGGAGCAAAAGCCATGCCGACCATTGAGATAAAGGAAATAATGAAGATTCTGCCGCATCGTTATCCGATGCTGCTGATTGACCGCGTTCTGGAATGCGATGACAAGACCCGGATCGTCGCCATCAAGAACGTGACCATTAACGAGCCTTTTTTTGAAGGCCATTTCCCCATGGCGCCGATCATGCCGGGGGTTCTTCAACTGGAAGCCATGGCACAGGCCGGCGGAATATTGCTCAGCAAGGTGACCGGCGAACGCTCTTACATCCCGCTCTTCATGGCGATTGACAAGGCTAAATTCCGCAAGGCGATTTGCCCTGGCGACCAGATGCGAATTGAGGTGGAAATACTCACCCGTCGCTCCAGAATCTTAAAAATTCGCGGCAAGGTCCTGGTTGACGGCCAGTTGGCATCAGAAGCCGATTTATTGTTTATGCTTACCAATGATAAAATGCTTTCATGACCGATATTCATCCCACAGCAATAATTGACGCCGGGGCCGAAATTGATGAAGAGGTCAAAATCGGCCCCTACTCCATCATCGGCGCGCATGTTAAAATCGGCCGGAATACGAAAATCATGGGCCACGTCTATCTTGATGGCTGGACCACCATCGGCCCCAACTGCAATATTTTCCCGTTCGCCAGCATCGGCACCCAAACCCAGGACCTGAAATACAAAGGCGGGGTGACTTTCGTCGAAATCGGCGAACATACCACCCTGCGCGAATATGTCACGGTCAACTCCGGCACGAACGAGGGCGATGTCACGAGAGTGGGCGCACGCTGTCATATTCTGGCATATAATCATATCGGCCACCAATGCCTGATCGGTAACGATGTTATTATGTCCAACGCATGTCAAATAGCAGGCCACGTCATTGTGGAAGATGGAGCCGGATTTGGCGGAATGGTCGGTGTTCACCAATTTGTCCGCGTCGGACGCATGTGTTATCTCGGCGGTTGTTCCAAGGCAACCCAGGATGTTCCGCCTTTCATGATGGCGGACGGCAATCCGGCGACCATTCACGGATTGAATTCTACCGGACTGCAAAGGCGCAATGTGCCCGAAGAATCACAGAATATCCTGAAAAAAGCCCACAGAATAATTTTCCGTCAAAACCTGACCGTCCATCAGGCCCTTGAAAAAATAAAAACCGAACTGCCCTCCTGTCCCGAGCTCGAACACCTGACAGCCTTCATCGCCTCATCCGAACGTGGGATCACCCGCTGAAGGATTTTTTTATTTCATGTTGACGCAATGGCCCGAAAAAGGCATAAGGAATGGCAAGGTAGGTAATGAAGCACATGAATAAACGCCGGTATTTGCCGTTTTCATTTATTGGCATTCTTTCCACGGTTATCCTCTCCGCCGTGCCATTGGCGGCGCAGACAAACATGCCGGCAACCGCCATGGCCGTTCCCGCGCCCGTGCCGGCCGTAACCGCAAGCGTTCCGTCGGCCGCCGCTGTTTCTGCGCCCATGCCGTCGCCCACCGCCGCGCAACCGGCAATACCGTCCGGACAGCAGGGCACTTTCGTCAATTTCAGCTTTGACAAGGTTGAAATTAAATTTCTGGTCAAACTCGTCGGGGACCTGACCGGCAAGAAGTTTGTTGTTGACAAGGAAATTGACGGCACCGTCACGGTAATAACTCCGCCGCAAATTCCGATCAGTGAAGTTTACCCGCTCTTCCTCCACACCCTTGAGGCAAGCGGATGCGGCGTGGTTGAACAGGATGGAATTTTTCATATCGTCGCCCGCGAACGGCGAATGACGCCGATCGCGCCGGTCATTGGCGCTGGAGAAAAAACGTTATCCGCCGGCGTAATTACCAAGGTATTTCGCATCAACAATCTCAGCGCTTCCGAGGTCAGAAAAATCCTGGAACCGATGGTTGACCAGGGCAAGACCGGCGCCATCGGCCTCCTGGAAAGCACTAACCACCTGATCATAACCGATACCGCGGAAAATCTGCGCAGGATTGAACAGATAATCGCCCAGATTGACAAGCCGGGCATGTCGCGCGTGATTGAAATCTACCGTCTGCAATACGCCACCGCCGCGGAAATGGCCAATGAACTCACCCAGGCCATGGCCGGCGCTTCGGCCGGCAAGATTGAAACGGCCGGCGACCGGATTAAACAACGTCTGCCGCAACCGTCCGATTCTTCCGGAAACACGGCGGTTCCAACCGGAGCCATAGTCGTGGCCGCCCCCCACTCCAACAGCCTGATCCTCGTCGGCACGCCGAACCAGTTGGCCGACATCAAACGCATCATCGCCGGCATGGATGTTGAGCCGAAATCAGGCCACGGTCATCTGAAAGCCATATCCCTGAAATACCTTGCGGCGGATGAAGCCGCCAAGAGCCTGACCACGCTCCTGGCGCGCGGGGTTGACAAGCCACAGAACCAGACAATTGCGATTGAAGCCAGCATGGCGAATAACGCGCTGATGATAGACGCCGCGCCGCAGGATTTTGAAATGGTAAAACAACTCATTGAAGAACTTGATAAACCGCCCCAGCAGGTCCTGGTTGAGGTAATATTTGCCGAGATCACGATGGCCAAGGGCAAGGAACTGGGCGCGGAATTTCTGGCGGCCGGCAGTCCGGCCGTGGGATCAACCGTCGCGCTCGGCGGGGTTAATCCCGGCGAAAGCGACAGCGAACTCATGTCAAAAGTGGTTGCCGGCGTTGTACCGAAGGGATTGACTTTCGGCATTGCCAAGGGAAGTTATGTTGATGCCAACGGCAACGTCGTGCCGCGCATTCCCGCCCTTTTGAATATTGTGGCCCTTCAATCCAAGGGTAAAATGAAAATCCTTTCAAATCTGCCGCTCTGGACGCAAAACAACCAGCAGGCCATCGTGACCATCGGCAAAAATATCCCGATGCTTACCTCAACCATTGCCGGCGGATCGGGCACGGCGCGCGATATCATTGAAAATGTAAATCGCGTGGATGTCGGCATAAAACTGACCGTTACCCCCCACGTCAATCCAAACAATGAAATCTTGATGAAACTCAATCCATGCATTGAAGCAATCATTGAAAAGTCGGCCGAAGGCCATCCTTTCACGCCCACAATCGCCAAACGCGAGGTAACCACCACCATCACCGTGCCTGACGGCGACACGGTGATTATCAGCGGCTTAATGCGCGAGGATAATGTCACGAAAACCACCAAAATACCCATTCTCGGCTCAATCCCCCTGCTGGGCTTCCTGTTCCGCCACACCGAGGAGGCAATTGAACGGACCAATCTGCTTATTTTTGTCACTCCGCATTCAAGCACGAATGCCCTCAAAAGGGCGGAGTTGAACCAGGACATAACATCGCGCACGGTGCTGGAAGGGCTGAAGCCGTTAAAACCGGTTGATGTTGATGATGAATAAATGGACACAAACCAGAACCAAGACAGCAATCTGCCGCCTGAAGGCCATGAACTCCAACAACTGGCGCGCCAATTCAAGCTGGAGATCGTCAATGATATTTCTGACGATATGCTGGATCCTGCCCTGATAACCGAACTGCCGGTTGAATGGGCGCGTTCTCATCTGATGCTCCCCGTCAAACAGGCGGGCAAATTCCATGTCCTGGTTGCCGACCCCAAGGACATCAATGCCCAGAAACAGTTACAACTTCTGCTCAACCGCGAACTGGCGCCGATGCTGGCCGCGAAAGAAACCATCCTGAACGCCATTGAACGCTGTTATTTCCGCCGCAAGGAAACCGCGCGCGAATTCATCCGTGACATGCGCGACCAGGCGCCGGAAACAGAAGTTGCCAGAAGGCCGACGGATGATCTCCTGCAAATGGCTGAAAACGCCCCGGTGACCCAGCTTATTAATCTTATCCTCCTTGAGGCGGTCAAGGCCAGGGCATCCGACGTGCACATTGAGCCGTATGAGTCCCGGGTTAAAATCCGCTACAGGATTGACGGCATGCTCTATGACCAGGCCGCGCCACCGAAACATCTGGAATCGCCCCTCATCTCGCGCCTGAAAGTCATGGCGCATATGGACATCGCCGAAAAACGCCTTCCCCAGGACGGAGTGGCAAGAGTGCGGATCGGCAAAAGGGAAATTGACATCCGCATATCCACGGTGCCCGTGGCCGAGGGCGAAAGGGTCGTCCTGCGTCTTTTGGACCGCAATTCCACCCTTTTGCCGCTGGCCGGTCTCGGACTTGGTCCCGACCTGATGGAAAAATTTAACCGTTTAATAAAGGAACCCAACGGGATTATCCTGGTCTGCGGACCGACGGGCAGCGGAAAAACAACGACTCTTTATGCGGCCTTGCAACAGCTTGACAAAAACAGAATAAACATCCTGACGGTTGAGGATCCGATTGAATACCAACTGCCGGACATAGGCCAGATTCAGGTAAAACCAAAAATAGGGCTGACGTTTGCCAGCGGTCTGCGGCACATTTTACGCCAGGATCCCGATGTAATCCTGGTGGGTGAAATCCGGGACCTGGAAACGGCGGAAATCGCGATCCGGGCCTCACTGACCGGCCACCTCGTTTTCAGCACCCTCCACACCAATGACGCCCCCAGCGCGATAACCCGCATGACCGACATGGGCATACCGCCATACCTCTGCGCGGCCTCTTTGCGGGCGGTCATGGCCCAACGCCTTGTGCGCCGACTTTGCCCGGCTTGCAAAGTCCAGACAAAACTAACGCCGGATGAAACATCCTCCCTGGGAACATATGCCCGGCAACTTTCCGAAAAACCGGTCTGGACCGCAAAAGGCTGCAAGGAATGCCTTGACGGATTCCGCGGACGAAGCGGACTGTTTGAACTGATGGAAATATCGGCCGAAATAGCGGAAGCCATCCGCACCGAACACGCAAACACCGCCATCCTGCGCCGGATAGCCCTCAAACAAGGCATAAAAACCTTGATGGATGATGCCGCGGAAAAATTACTGAACGGGGAAACTTCTCCGTCTGAAATCCTGCGGGCAATCGGACAGTTGCCGGCATGATCAATGAAAACATTTAAATACACCGGTTATGACACGGCCGGCAAAACCCGGAAAGGATTGATTGAAGCGCTGGACAAAAAACAAGCGCGTGAAAAACTGTTTTCCGGCGGCATCCTGGCCGAAAAAGTAACGTCGGCGGAACCAGCCCCGGCTGACGACGCAATAATGTTCCGCAACCCTTTTTCACGCGGGAGAAGAGCTGTTTTCTACGGCGAGCTGGCTTCGCTGCTTCACGCCGGCCTGCCGCTATCATCAGCGCTTGAAGTCATGATCCGCTCGCCGGACGCTCACATCGGCGGAACTTGGGTGACCGCCGCCAAAACGACCATTGCCACGATCCGCGACAAAATTCGCGAAGGCGCGCCGCTCGCGGACGCAATTTCTAACATATGCCGCGGAATTCACCCGGCGGAAACCGCCTTCATCAGGGCCGGTGAAAAATCAGGCGAGCTCGAATGGGCGCTGAAAAATCTGGCTGATTTCATGAATGAAGAAACAAAATTGCGCGAGCGCATCCTTACGGCGCTTATTTATCCGGCGATTATTGTCGCGTTGGCGCTGGCCATTGCCGTCGGGCTGCTCGGTTTTGCCATGCCGCGGCTGACGCAGGTCTTATCGGATGAAATGAACGTTTCCTTGCCGCTTATCACGAGGATTATGATTTATCTGGGGAAAATATTCGCAAAATGGGGTCCCGCCTTGCTGGTCGCCGGCGGCGCGCTGTTTATTTTCGCCTGGCGCGCCGTATCCCGCAGGATTGAATACCAGATCGCGCTGGACCGGAAACTATTTGCCGTCCCGATAATCGGAAGATGTTACTCAACCTTGACCGCGCTGCGTTTTGCGCGAACATTGGCCTTACTTCTGCACGGCGGAGTTCCGCTTGTTGAAAGCATAAACCTGGCGGGGCAATCAACCGGGAGCCGGTCAATCGTTTTCCAGACCGGCCGCGAGGCGGAGGCGGTCCGGAACGGTTCAAGCCTATCGGCGGCGGTGGCGCGCATCAATCCATTGGGCGCTTTGCTCGCCGGAGTCATTGAAATCGGCGAAAACACCGGCGCGCTGGAACAAGTGCTGAAAAGCGCCGAGGAACGATATCAAAACCTCTGGGAACAGCAGTTGGCCCGGATAATGGCCTGGTTTGAGCCGGCGCTTATTTTATTTGTCGGCCTTTTTGTCCTCCTGGTGGTTGTCTCAATTTTACTGCCGATTTTGACCTTGAACCGCCAATTGATGTAGGCATGTAAATTGTTATCTAACCGCGATAAACGTCTTTGCGATGCCCTATCTTGACCACACAGACCACGAGCCGGACGTCCTCGATGAGATAAAGAATCCGGTAAACGCCGCATCGTAACCGGTATTTTTCATCTCCGGAAAGTTTCAGGGATTGAGGAGGGCGTGGATTATCCGCCAAGGCATGGATGGCGTTGATAATCCGTTGAACGTCTTTCTTTGGAATAGGATCGAGGTCTTTGGCAACCGACTTGCGGAATACGATCTCATATTTTGCCATGGCTTTTCAATTCCTTCAGCATGGCTTCAAAAGAGATCACCGGTTCCTTCTTTCTCTGTTCAAATGAGGCAAGGTCATCGGCATCTTCTGCAAGCGCATCCCGTACCGCCTCGTTCACTACGCCCGACACGGATCGGAAGGTTTCAATGGACTTGAGTTGAACAGCGCGAAAGATACCGGGGTCAAGATAGATGGTCGCACGTTTTGTTAAAGTACTCATATTTGTCCTCCATTCACATCCACACCTCGCACTATAGCGTTATAACGCTATAACGTCAATATGTTTTTTGTCGGCCTTTTTGTCCTCCTGGTGGTTGTTTCAATTTTATTGCCGATCCTGACGCTGAACCGGCAATTGATGTTGAGGAACTCGTCCAACTCCGACCCTACGCCACGGGATATTCACTGCCTCATCTTTAAGGCTATTTTCAGAAGCATCCGCGTTTGCTCCCAAGTTCCCTTTTTGTTTGCCATGACCTTGTCATAGAGATCCTCCTCGTTTTTCGGAGGGATTATTTCCGGTTCCTTCTTTTTGAGCCGGACCGCCCCGGACGGACAGGTCGGGATGCACAGTCCACAACCGATGCATCGGCTTAAGTTGATTTTTGCCTTGCCGTTCTGACCGGCCAGGGTAACGGCCCTGACTTGACAACGGGAAACGCATTTTCTACAGCGCGAGCAAGCTTCCGGGTCAACTTCCGCGTAAAAATTGCTTGTCCAGAAATCCAGCGGATGCGGCAGGAATTTCTGGAAGGAGAGCATACCGCAACAGCAACCACAGCAGGAGCAGACGAATTCCGGTTGTTGTGCGTTGGCGGGTTGCAGGACAAGACCGTCATCTTCGTTCTGACGGAGTATCGCCAGCATTTCGTCCCGGCTCACTTCGCGGCCATGTTTTCGGCGAAGCACCATGGCGGCCATGTCGCCAAAGGCAAGGCAGGTCTCCAGGCGGGATGTTTTTTTGCACGGTTTGTTCCTGATGGCCCGACCCGCGCGGCAAATGCATTTGAGCGCCACAAAAGGGCCGCGCGCGGTTTGGATGATGGCACGGATTTGATCGTAAGTGGCGACGTGGTGTTCTACGGGTATGCTTTTGTGGATGGGAATGGTCCGCATCTGGGATGGTTTAACGGCCAGGAATGCTTTCCCGTACGCCATGGTCTTCATATAGGCGCTTGCATCGTCCAGGAACTCCTGAGTGGGATTTCCGTCCTGGGCTTCGTACATGCCGATTACGAGCGGCATGACATACCAGTGGCTGCCCTTATCATTTTCTTTCCATCCGATGGCGCCTTTTATGAACATACTATCTAACAGCCGTTCGGTTTGCTCGGACGAAAACTCGGGGGCCGCGCTTGCAACGATTTGGCGCAAGGAGACCGGTTTGAATGAGAGATGCAAGGCGAGTTTCGCTTCGTCCGGCGCAAAAAGCCTTTTTAGAAGGCGGAGATCAGCCCCCGACCTGACAGATGGAAACCCGACCGCTTGTTTGTCAAGCTGCTGCTGTAAAAGACGATATATTCCATCTTTATTGGTCATGAAATGGCTTTTCGTTGAATTCTGTTCTTTTGTTTTAAGGCAACCCGCATTTCTCACGCGCCCCGTGAGACAAGCAGGCTAGATTAGTGGTTGATGCGCGTCAAGAATAAACCGCCCCACGCTAAGCCGAGTAAATTATATTGAATCCGGCGGAATTTTATGTAAATATTCAAATACTTTTATGAACAACAGTCTTCAAAATAATACCAAGCCGGCAAAATTTGTGCTTGAAACGGTTGCCGACGCCGATCATTTGGAAAAAATCATCAGTTTTATCGAGCAGTCCCTTGCCAAACTGGGTATTCAAGGCGAAGCTTGCGGCCATATATGCGTTTCGCTTGACGAGGCGGTCACCAACGTGGTCATGTATGCCTACCCGAAAGCCAAGGGAAATATCAGGATAACAATTGAGCGCGTCAACGATCGCGTTTTAATTGAAATTATTGATTCCGGCGCTCCTTTCAATCCGCTTAATCATCCTGTTCCGGACGTATCCGCGAGCATTGAAAAACGGCTCATCGGCGGATTGGGCATCCACCTTATGCGTAACATGATGGATGAAATGAATTACCGCCGGATTGACGGCAAAAATTGCTTGTCTCTGGTAAAAAACATTGGTGGCGCCTGATTTTTTTTGGGAGGAAAAAAATGACTGATCCAATCCAGTTTATGGAAGAGAACCGGCAGGGAGTTACCATCGTGCACATTGTCAACCAGCGCCTGTTGGAACCGCATCTTTCCGACGACCTGACCCGCCGGCTTTGCGCGTTGATTGAAGGCGGAGCGCTTTGCCTGCTGATTGACATGGGGGCGGTCGCCAGAATCTCAAGCGTATTTTTCCGCTCGTTTATCGTGGCCGGCAAAAAAGCGAATGAGAAAAAGGTTAAGATCGCCTTCTGTAACCTCACCCCGGTCATTCGGGAAGGATTTGTCATAACGGGCATGGACAAATTATTCAAGATTTACGAAAGCGAAGGCAAGGCCATGGGCGAACTCGGCGAGTGATCCATTCCGTCCGGTTATTCAAGTTTCTTCAAGTCGTCTTGCGCTTTCCCATCCAATCCGGCGCTGAAATAATCCCCGTTTTCCGGCATGATCAGCATCAATCCGAAACAGCGATCCATCTGGACGTTAAGGGCCCTGAACCGCAAGTCCAGCACATGTCCGCCGGAGTCTTTGGCCTTGGAAATAAAATGGAAATGATAGCCGGGAACGCTCACTTTATCGGTAAATGCGGGCGACCAAAATCCAACCAACGTGCCCGGAATGTTTTTGTATTCAAAAACGCTTTGCCCCTTGACGGCATCGGCCAGCGGGCAATACGGCCTTTTCTGAGCGGGCACGCTGCGCACTTTGACATAATCAAATACACCGTCAACCCGCAGGGCATAAAACAAATTTTTTGTCGGCCGGCAGCGGTCAATGGCTTGGCCTAACCCGGCCAGACTCTCAACATTGACGGCCTCAATCCGCTGGTCCTCGTCAAAAAACGTCACCATCGCAAACGGGGTCAGGGCGCTGGCGGAAACCGGCACAACTTTTCCGTCCTGCTTGACCTGGTAAAACGCGTTGTCCACGCAAATCATTTCGCCATCCAAGCCGTTAAACGTGCCAAGGCCGAAATCACCGTGTTCTTTCAGAGCGGCAAACGAAAACAAGCCGTCGTAAACCCCGACGTTCAAGCTCTGAAAAGGCGCCGTCTGAAAAACTATATCGCGGTCGGATCCCGCGGATACTGCCGGCCGAACCGCAACGTAAAAAAACGCAAGCACCAACAAAAAACGGAACATTGATTTCATTTTCGCCTCCTGCTATAAATATAAGCGCATATATGATCACGGTAACAAACATGAACACTAAAATCGTTAAACGGACGGCGGAGTATTGGATTCAACAACTGCGCTTGCTTCCGCATCCGGAGGGCGGCTATTACCGGGAAATTTACCGCTCGCCGGAATTGATTGCCGATTTGCCAAAACGATACAAAGGCCGGCGTCCGTTTGCAACCGCAATTTATTTTCTACTGCGCGGCGATCAATTCTCGTCCTTTCATCGGTTAAAGTCCGATGAAATCTGGCATTTTTACAGCGGCGTTCCGGTTTCCATTTTCGTCATTGGCAGGGACGGCCGCCTCACAACGGCCAGGCTGGGCCTGAACACGGAGAAAGGCGAACTGCCCATGTTCGTCATCCCAGCCGGTTCATGGTTCGCCGCCGCATTGTCGCAAACCCCAAAATCACAAATTTCAAATCGAAAATCGGCAATCGGCAATAAAAAACCTTATACCCTTCTTGGCTGTACCGTGGCGCCCGGATTTGACTTTGCCGATTTTGAACTGGGAAACCGCCTGGAATTGTGCCGGCAGTTCCCGAAACATCGCGCATTGATAACAAAACTGACGATGCCCCGCAATCCGCCGACGTTTGAGAAAACGAAAATTAGGTGACATTTTTATTGTCCAGCGCGCAGACATTCTGGTATTAATAAACGCACAAAACGACACGATCAACCTGACAGGAGAAGTTGCGACATGCTTTTTTTGAGATACCTTTGGAGATTGTTGAAAGAATTTTTCGGTTTTGCCTGGCACAACAAGGCCTGGTGGATCATCCCGATCGTCGTCGTCTTGTTGTTGATGGCCCTGCTGATCGTGCTCGGGCAGACCACGGCGCCGTTTATCTACACGCTGTTCTAAATTTTCATGCGTCGGTATCATTCTGCGCAAGCGCCTCGATTTTGTTTTAACTTGGCGACTGCTTGCGTTGATGACAAACGGGGCATTGTGCCGGATCATTCCACCGTATTTGGCTTAAAGCTCATGCCTGGCTTATGAGCCCTGACCAATACCGGGTTGCCGTAGACAATACAGGCGGACGGACATTCTTTTCCGACGACTTCCGCGTAGAACTCCAGGCTGCCCCCGTGAAAAATTTCAAGCAAGGCGGGCTTGACGGGCTCCTTGCCTGTGATCGGTCCGGTCTCAAAGACAACCTTTTTATCCAGGCTGATCTTGATATTGATTTTTCCATTGCCCGGGATATCCGCGCTAAAACCCGGAACGACTTCCAACCGGTCATAGATTCCCCCGGGGATTTTCCACATGATACGCGAATTCTGGGCGGTTGAAAATCCTTTTTCAAAGACGACTTTTTCTATTTTTCCGTCGCGCTCCATCAACACGGAAAGCGGAAAACGGTTAAACTTATCGTCATAGACGGCATGTTTTTTTATACAGTCATAACTGTATGCCAACGCCCCTGGCGCAAGATACCACGGACGAACCAAGGGAACCAAGTCTTCTACGCGGGTAACCTCGGTTGCCGCAATCTCACCGGCATCAAATCTCCCCGTCCCGATACAGGCTGCCGTGTAGAACATATCCGCGACCACCTGTGCCCCGAATTTGAGTTCCTCATCCAAGCGAGTAACGACCCCGTTCTTATCCCCCGCGTAGTAGGCACGGGTAATCTTGACCGCGCCGCTTCGAGAACTGATCAGGAGGTCCCAAAACCGTCTGTACATGCAAAAGGCAGCCTCCTTTGCCGTTGTTCCCAACAATTTCGGACTGTAGTCCCGGATGGAAGCGTTTGTCTGAGTACCCGGCACATAGCCGCCTAACACGATACAGATCGGATCGTTTAGCTTCTCAGGTGGTGGCGGAAAAAGCTGGTCGAGCATCGGGTATCCCGTCGCCCACTCCCGCCGGAGCCCCATCACGCCCTCCAACCCGTGCTGGGGGCCGCCGCTATCTTCCAGTGTGTGCGCCAAGGCGCCCAAAAACTTTGCGGCATCCGTGATCCGTTTTTCGTGAATCGCCTTCACCGCGTTCTCGAAGGCGAATGTGAACCCGCCAAGGCACCGATCGAAGTTCATCTCCATCGGTTCCTCGGGAAAATAATGAAACGGCACACCTTTGTGAAAATAGATGTATGGTCTGCTGTTCGTGTTACTAACAGGAGTATCCGGGTAATGAGCGTAGATGGCAACCAGATTGTTCCGTTCGCCGGCAAAAAGGTCTTTCACCCAGTCAGGCTGGACGTCCAACGCCGATTGTGTCGCCGCGCTGTGGCCCATGCCCCAGCCAAAAACATTGGAGACACCCGCCGTGAAAACCAAAATGACGACGACCAGATGTTTCAAAGAATTCAAAAAACTTCCGGCAATTGTTATTGTTTTAAGCTTAATTTGCATTGGTATTTCCAGGGAGATTTTTCATGCGAACAAGAACGGGATTGCCCCATACGACGTGGTTGACCGGGTAACCTTCACCGATACGTTCACTACGGAAATTGACATACCCTCCGCCGGACATATCGATGACCGCCTCTTCGCAAACATCTTTTTCGGATACCGGCCCGGTGTCGTAAACAACTTTCTGATTCAACACCACCTTCATTTGACATTTGGATCCGCTTTTGAGCAATGAATTCATGCCGGGGCTAACACGCAATTGGGCAAAGATCCCCGCAGGAACGTCCCACTGAATAGAACAGCCACCGCTGCAACCTGTTCCAATCCCATTCGTAAACGAAACATGGCTGAGTTGCCCGTCCTTTTGCATCAATACCGTCAAAGGAATCAACTTTCGATCCAAATCAAGGTTGCCGTTCTTGATTATGGGATGGTGACTGTAAATGCTATCCGGCATGTAAGAAGTATTGTGTGATGGAGTAATATTTTCAAGGTGAACTACCGTCAGCTGCGTCACATCGTCGGAGTCAAAGCGGCCCTTGCTGATGCAGGCGGCGGTGTAAAGAATATCCGCAGTGCACCGGGCCGATTCCTTGACCATCTCGCTCATGTTTTTCCTGATACCTTCAGAATCGTCGGCATAATAGGCCTCAATGATGTTACACACTTTTCCACGCGCGCTTTTGTACTGGTCCCAGTACCGTTCATAAAGGTGGAACGCCGCTTCCTCCGGCGTTGCGCCGAGGAGGATTGGTTTGTAACCGGGAATATCCGCCATCGTCTGGCCGGTCTGGTCGCCAATGCTCCCTTGGAGTACAAGATGCGCGGGCTTGCCTTCCTTCCCGGACGGCGTCGGATAAAGTTGCTGTAACAACGGGAAACCTGTCGGGAAATCAGCCCCGGCCGGTGACAACGGTCCCTCAAGTCCATGTTGACAATCTCCACAATCCTGCATAGCGTGTGCCAGGCATCCGACGTACTTCGCCGCCGAGGTCATGTCGCCCGTATTGGCGGCTTCCTTGATCCGAGCAAAGTAAAAGATGAAAGCGGCCAGACAACGTTCACGGTTTTTTTGGATTGATTCATAGGGGAAGCAGTGGAAAGCAACTCCCTGGTAGCTGAATAAATATTTACCTGCGTCTTCACATTTTCCATCTGGATATTTGACATACGTATTGACCAGTTCTTTTTCCTGGCTCTTCCATAATTCACGCGACCCGGCCGGGAGAGTATCCAGCGCCGCGGCCGTTGCGGGGGAATGCCCCAAGGTCCAACCCAGCGCCTGCGGACCGTAGCCAAGCAAAATGAATAAAACCGCAAGGCTCATTGCCAGGGGTGTTTTTACGGAATCTCTGAGTCTGTATTTTTTCATATAGAAATTATTACTTCTCATCTCCAGGCATCAGCTCAATGTCAAACATCCCTAAATTTTGCGGCGCATTGTTTCAATCAGATTTTTTGATAAACATGTCGTTTAAAGGCCTCCATAGCCCACCCGGCACGTTCCGGTGTTGTCCCGATTGACTTATAACCACCATAATCCATGCCGATTATACCTCCCTGAGGTGTCCCCCACTTTGCGATAAGTTCTTCCACGTGCTTTTCGATCTCATCCCGCGAGGTATTGGCATTTACCGGAAGCATTTTCTGAATATCGGCCGGCACTTCAAATGCTATTTTGCCCCTGTATCTCCTGCTGATATTGTCAACACCAAGGGCGAGAGGCTGCTGCAGGTTGATCACGTCGAGACCGGCCTCAATCATTTCCTGAATGAGCTCTGTAACGTTCCCACAGGAATGCATCCAGACATGCATATTCAGCGCATGTGCCTTAGCGATGATCTGTTTGTAAACCGGCTTGAAAAATTCACGAAAATGCTCCACGCTGATGTACGATGCTTTTTGTGTACCCCAATCGTCACCGGTATAAATACCATGAACCCTTCCTTTCAGACCGGCAATATGATCGAGAAAAGTCAACGTAAAACGGGCCACCCGATCAAGAACGCGATGCACTCGGCCAGGATCCATCACCAAGCTTATAAAAAACTGTTCCATACCCTCCAACATCCATGCGCGTTCGGAAAGGCCAAACCAACTGACGTAAAGATATTTACCCTCCTTTTCCGCTCTATCGGCGCCTTCTTCAATGGCATGATAACGAGCGCCATATTTTTCCAGATTGTTTGCATCCGGCCACAATGGATAATCTTCTATATTCTTATATGAAGCAAGCGGGGTTGTTTTTGGAATGCCTTTATTGTCCACACCATCACGCGATTCTGTCGGCCGATGATACTCAATCCCCCATTCATCCGTCCATGCGGTCCGGCCATTTTTTATGGCATCCAAAAGGTCTTCATCCACATTATTGAAGCCCACGCCGATTGTATCTATTCCTGAAACTGGCACACGATCCGGACAATCAAATTTAATAGCCTTTCTCACTCGTTCAATGGAATTCATTGCCCCTGCTCCTTTTTTTTAATTGATTTTTCCATGTACCCAATTTGCCATCAGCATGGCCTTGTAATTTTCCGGATTGACATAATCGGCCACGGAGTTTGAGGAACCAAGCGCGTATCCCCCGCCCGGCGCCAGGGAATCTATCAGCTTATGCGCCTGCGCCGCCACTTCTTCCGGCGTTCCGCGCGCAAGCAAGTCAACATCCACATTCCCGAAAAAGGCAAGTTGTTTCCCGTAAGTTTTTTTCAGCCGGACAATATCCATGGCCTTCGGTTCGATCGGATGAAGGGCATTCAGGCCGGCCGCGATGAAATCCGGAATCACCGGCTCCACGTTTCCATCGGAATGAAAAACAACTCTTTTGCCGGCCTCGCGGGCAATCCGGATAAAACGGCGATACCAGGGGAAAAACAACTCCCGCATTAATTCCGGTGAAATCATCATCCCCTCGGTATAGGCCATATCATCGCCGAAAACGACAAAATCAACCGGTTCACGGCACAGTTGCCGCATGCCTCCTTCACCGACCAAACCGATCCTGTCCGCCACGGCCTTCACCAATTCCGGATCGTCATGAATTTTGAGACAAAATTCCTCAAAACCGAAAAGCAGGTATGTTTCCGTGAACGGCGCAACCGGCATAAGCGCGCCCACGCCGACTTTGCCGGGAATTGTTTTTGCCGCGGTCACCGCCGAATGCACTTGTGAAAGATCAAGCATGCCCGGAGCAGGATAGTCATATGACTGGAACGAAGCCCAATCCGTGATCATCGCGGAATGAACGTCAGCCCAAGCGCGATCACCTTCGCCGGCCTTCAAATCCTTGCGCGAATATACCGGCGGCACCTGATGCGGCGCAATCGCGTATAAAAAATCATATCCGAATTTCGGCTTGAATTCCACCTCGCCGGCAATGCCATCCGGACATTGGTATTCCAACAGGGCCGTACGGATGTTTTGGGCAATATGAAGCTCAAAGTTGGGAACGCGATCCGGCACTTTCCCGTCCAATGCCGAAATCAAACGGTTTATATCCGGTACAAATCCTAATTTATCCAGCATTATTCCTCCCGCATTTTCTGATAAAGCCCCAAAACATCATTCTTGTCGCCCTCAAAAGAACAGAACGGACAATAATATTGTTGTCCGCGCAACAGGAGATGCGTCTCGCGGTCCGAAAGAAGACATTGCGGACACCGCAGGGGATCGGGTTGGCCCGATGGATGACATGAGATTGTCAGCGCCGCATTGGTTGCCGGCCAATCCGACCGTCTCCTGGCAAGCCGGCTTTCCGCGACCGGAACAAACTCTTCCTTGACAACTGAAAGCCGGCAAGTGAAAGAATTGCCTTTTTGCAAGGTCACGCGCCGAAACAACGCCATGTCAAAAAAGCTTTGGAACAAGGGCGCTTCACCGACAAGCCCGGAACATTCTTTATCTTCCGAGCATAATTTGAGGACAAATTTTTCTCTTTTTCCTCTTTGAAAATATACCCGGCATTCGCTTACGTCCTCAAGCTGAAGCATACGACCGCGATAGGCATATTTGAATCCCTCGCGCGCATTACCGCACACCGCTTCCAGCCAAAGCCCTTCCAAAGACTCCGGCAAATCGGTTGTGCCCCATGTTCCACGGACATATTCACACATCTCCAATTCGCCATCCCCCCCGGACACGGAATCAAGCGTATGTTTAATCGTTATAATGCCTTCATTATCAAGCCGGCATGTAACTGCAATTTCGCAGGATAACTTGCCGAAATCAAGTCGGACGGGCTTGTACGAAACAACGATGCTTTCCTTTTCATTCTCAACGGACACTGTCTGCAGCGGATAATCGCTCAGGTTGAGCGTAACCCCGTTATACCGGAACAATCCCGTGGCCATGGAACCATAACGATGGTGATTCTGGAGAATGAACGGGTAAGAGCCGTCCCATAACGACGGGCTGTCATTCCCGATATGCTTTTCAATGCCGGCCGAATACGGCCGCCAGTCCAGAATGGCGCCGCCGCGTTCCGGCGCCAGCAACAGGCGCGCCTTGGAATTCAAACACCAGACATATTCCTTTTTGCTTCCATGGCGCAGATCATGCCAATGCGCAACCGTGGCCGGAGTTTTTCCTCCATAACAATCCCAAAACCATTTCCCGAACTCGGTCATGGAGACATTGCTGACGTTTCCGGCCCGCACCTCTTCGCCGAGAAACCCGACGTATTCTTCATACACCTGTTTGCATTCCGAAGCCGGTTCGTCAAACACATGGTGCAAAGACGGATCAAGCGGCCCAAACCCCTCGATAAACTGGTAATACGCGTAACCGTGGTTCAACTCCGCCTGTTGCATATATTCCTGAAACAGGTGTTTTGCGTAGTCAATATTTCCGCCCCAGACGCTTTTTCCGCGCATCTGATCCATGGGCTGAGAACTGTTCCAGTCGTTGCGGGCGTCAAAAGAATGCATCAAGTTGCGATTGAGATGCGGAACGCAGACCAAGTCCAGCTTATCGTCATCCGCCCCGGCCGGCGCCAAGGCGTTGCCGGAACACGGAATCCAGGGATACCACGGCCCGCCTTCGTTCCAGTTAATCCACTCAATATTGAAATAGCGATGGCCGTGCGTAACATTGATTCCCTCCTCAAAGCACGACGTCATGGCGCAGATTAATTCCGGGCAGGCTTCTTTCAACGCCTTCAGGCAAACGGCATCCAGCGTAAAATATGCCGCCGACGTGCACGGAGCGCCCAGCGCGTTGCGATAGATCTCCGTCATGCGCCGGATGACTTTCTTTTTGGCTTCCGTTGAAAGCTGAAACAAGAAACCGCTGTCTTCCTCGATTTTCAGCTCATTCATCAATTGCGTATCCGTCTCCAGCCACACAACGATTTCATCGCCGTGTTTATCCCGGCAACGCTTATAGAATTCCAATGCCCGCGAATCACGCAGTTCTCTCAAACTCGCCAGATGGATAATACGCAACCCGGCGCGATGCGCAACTCCGGCCATGTATTCAGACAAATCAGGATGACCGGAACTGTACCAGAGCATAAAATTTAAAAATCTATGATTGATAATTTCAGTATTTTTTTTCTGGTTCATTTAACTTTTATCCTTCCATGAATGATAACCGGCAGTTCAGGCGGCTTTGTGCCGCTTAATTTTGAATGCAAAACGGAAAGAAAAGTCCGCGCGATATCGCGCGTTGAAAATTCATATTTTATCACCGGCATGCCATAATGATGAACAATTTCTTTGTTCGCCCAGGTGAGCACAAGCGCCTGGCCGGGAACTTTTACCCCCTGGCTCAGAAGAGCGGTTGCAACGCCGCGGGTTGCGATATCATCCGACACCAACAAGGCGGTCGGCGCATCGGCCCCGTTTGCTGATAATTTCCGGCGCTTACACAGTTGGAGAACCATATCATGCGCCATCTGTTCAAACAATTTCCCGCCTTTTGTCGTATGGATTCTGTGAATTTCCGGTTCCGGCATGGATAAATCACGCACCGCCGCATGAATCCCATCAAGATCGGCGGTAACGCTTGTTGTTTTAAGATAAATGATATTTTTTATCCCCCTTTTGGCAAGATAGGCTATGGATCCTCGTCCAAAGCCGTAATAATCCATGACAAAATCAGTCGCCGGACGAACGGTAAAAGGCTCATATTTTTCTTTCAAGCCCAAAACCAGACTTAATCCCGGATCAAACTCGATGATCCCTTTAAACTGCGGATTACGGAAATCGCCGGTAATTTGCCGAAACAAGGATGTTTTCTTAAAGCCCGGATTGGCCGCCAGGTTTTTCAGGTCGTCATAAACCCTGCATTCCCAGAGACGCTCTTTCATCGCCAAAATATCCGACCGAATAAATTTAAGCACCGCCCGGTAAGAATGCGCCGTCTCATCCAGAAGACTGGGACCAGCTAATACGGCAATGACCGCCTTGGCAGTATCCGGCTGGACAAAGCTGCCGAATCTGGGTTTACGCTGGATAAGACCATCCGCCACCAACCTGGACATGGCTTTGTGCACGGCCGAATTGCCGATTCCCCAGGCCCGCGCGATTTCCTCGGTCGGAGGCAGTTTTTGGTTGGGCGCCAGAATACCCTGCCGAATCTGTTCGCGCAAATATTCCTCAACCTGCTGATAGAGCGGCTTGGCTGTTTCAAATGCCGGCTTGGATATCATAGTTTCCATTCTTTTCTAATATTCCATAGTAATATAATTGCAAAGATTGAGTTTGTCAAATAAAAAAAAGGAAAAAAACGTAACCTCAGAAGCTGTGAAAAAATTGTTTTCCCCGTCACGCAGACGGTCGCGATGAAACGCGACCCTCCACATTTCGTGGAAATATACGCAATTTTATCAGTGGAGGGACACGCTCCGTCGTGTCCGAACAATTTTTTCACACGTTCTCAGTCTCGCGGGTGGATTTTTGGAGACGGGACCCGACTTCGCCCAAGGGCTACGGCAAGCAGCCCACATCCCGTTCAGAGCGGCCTGGGGGCCCTGGCCGAGCTTGGGCAGGCAGGCCGGCTCCAACAAAGATTGAGGTATTAGCCCGAATGTCTCACAGGCGAAGGCCGCCTACGAGACATTCGCTTTTGCCGCAACACGTTGCGGCAAAAGTTTCGACGCGGTGCTGACGCACCTTGCTCAAGATAGCCCTTCGACGCGACGAAAGGCAAACCCTGAGCAAGCCCTGGTTTCGGAGCGCGTCGAAACCCGTTGGGTGCATTTCTCGCACAAAGTGTGAGAAATGCGGGTTACCAAACTGGAATCGCCGGAATTTTCAGAACGTCTGCCATTTAGCCTGCTTATCTCACACCTTGTGCGCGAAATACGGGCTAAACGGAGACAAGCAGGTTGTGCTTGTAGAGCAACCGGATCATATCCACATCCAGCGCATGGCCGGATTTATAGGAAGTAATCTTGCCGACGAACCGGCCGCAATCAACCAGGGCAACGGCCGCGAGCAGGTCCATGATGGCCCGGTGCCAGACCGCTTCCAGAGATTTGCCTTCCTGCATGAGGCGCGGTTCATTTAAATAGCGGCGCTTGCCGGCAATCAGGATATTATTATTGGTATAGCCCATGTTCCTGATATCGGCGAACAGCTGGCCGACGGTCATGCAATATAATTTCATACCGGTCGTGGTATTGGTCCGGGCCGCCGCTTTTTCACAGAAAAGTTTTTTGTTCAAATCAAACTGCACCCTTTGTTTGCCGATGGCGTTCTTGAAATCAATGGCACAGTCAAACGCCAGTTTCTTTCTTCCATCATCAGGTGCAAACGTCAAAAATCCTCCGTTCTCACCGCCGATGGTCACGGATTCCTTGACGGTGACATGACGAATTTTTCCGGGTTGCTTCGCAAGGCCGGCCGATTCAAGCGCTTCCACCAAGTCCATGCTTCCGCGATCAAAAAGCGGCGGGTCGCCGGAACTGACCTTGATCAGCAGGTTGTCAATTCCCATGCCGAGCTTCAAGGCAATAATATGTTCCACCATGCGCATGTAATTATGGGATGATCCGCTGCGCAAGACAATATTACGCGCCGTGATCCAGACATTGCGGACCGACACTTGCATCGGCAAATCATTGGGCAGATCAACCCTCTCAAACCACCAGCCTTTTTCAGCCGTCGGCTCAAAAAGCAATGTGCGGTCGGCGCGCCGGAAATAAGTGCCGGGACCGGTAACGGAAACCGGCCGGGAAATGGTTGTTTCGGAATCGTCTTCCGGCCCGCCCTGGCCGGAAACAAGGACGGCATCAACGGGCTGGGCCAAAAAAACGTCGTAAGCGCGGCGAATAAAATCACCGTTTCCCGCAAGAATTGTTCCATAAGATTCGATTGCCATGTAATATAACCTTTTCTATTTACAATCGAGTCAGTTGCAAAAGTTCCGAAAAAGACGGCCACGATCCATTCGACAAGCTCAGGACAGGTGAAACGTGGCCCTCCACCGCCTCGGAAAAGAGCCTATTTTTCAGAAGTGGAGGGACGCGCGCCGTCGCGTCCGCAGGACTTTTGCAATTAGCTCAATCTTTTCAATTGCACGTGTCATTCCCGCGTAAGCGGGAATCCAGGAAGCGAACTAACAAATATATGGATTCCCATTTTCATGGGAATGACAGAACAACCAAATTACTCGTTTCCAACTTCAACAACGCTCTTGTCGTAATCATCCGGCGGCTCAAATCCGAGCAATTTCAAACAAGTGGCCGCCAGCGAACTGATACCCAAATCTTTTTCTTCCGAGAGTTTCAGCCGGGCGGCGCCGGACGGATCAAAAATATACACCGGAACGGGATTGAGCGAATGGCTCGTTTTGGCCTTGATTCGGCCGGTTTCCGGGTCGGTCTTGACCTTGCCGGTCTTTTCGTCATGCTCATACATGTCGTCCGCATTGCCGTGGTCGGCCGATAAGACCAGGATTCCTTTTGCCGCCCGCACGGCTTCAATAATGCGCCCCACGCAAAGATCCACCGCTTCAACCGCGACCTGGGTTGCCTGGTAGACACCGGTATGGCCGACCATGTCGCCGTTGGGATAATTCAAGCGGATAAACCGGAATTTGCCATGCTCAGCGCGTGATGAACCTTCCCGGATGGCCTTGATGACATAATCGGTGATTTCCGCGCATTTCATCCAGGGCCGCTGTTCAAACGGCACAATATCGGATGGAATTTCAACATATTCATCCAAACGTTCGTCAAACTTGCCGGAACGATTGCCGTTGAAGAAATAAGTTACATGCCCGAATTTCTGGGTCTCGCTGATGGCCAGCTGTCGGACACCGGCGCGGCAAAGCAATTCGTCCATGGTCCGGCTGATGGCCGGCGGAGTGACCAGGAAATTTTTCGGAATTTTCAAATCGCCGTCATACTGCATCATGCCGGCATAACACACCTTGGGACGGGGCGCGCGGTCAAACTCGGTAAAATCATCATCTTCAAATGCCCGGCTGATTTCAATCGCACGGTCACCGCGAAAATTAAAATAAATTACGCTGTCATTATCGGCTATCGGCCCGAGCGGCTTGTCACGATCCCCGAGTGGGCGGCCGTTTTCGGCAATGACAAATGGCGGCAAATCCTGGTCAATAACACCCGGTTTTTCCTTGCGGTAGGTTTCAATGGCCTGACGGGCGGACGCAAACTGGCGCCCCACCCCGCGCACGTGCGTGTCCCATCCGATTTTCACCATGTTCCAGTTGGCATTGTAGCGGTCCATGGTGATGCACATCCTGCCGCCGCCCGAAGCGATCCGGAAATCAACGTTGTCTTTGGAATTCAATTCCGACAGAAAATTTTCAAACGGATCAACATAATCCAGGGCCGAGGTTTCGCCGACATCGCGTCCATCCAAGAGAATATGCACCCTGGCACGGCGAATGCCTTCTTTGGCGGCCTGAACCAGCATGGCCTTGAGATGATCACGGTGACTGTGAACGTTCCCGTCCGAAAATAACCCGATAAAATGCAGGGTGCTGTTATGCGAGCGGCAATTATCAATCAACATCCGCCAAACCTTGTCCTTGAACATTGCCCCGGAACTGATGGCCTGATTGACCAGCTTGGCGCCCTGGTCATAGACCCGTCCGCAGCCGATAGCGTTGTGCCCTACCTCGCTGTTGCCCATGTCGGCATCACTCGGCAGGCCGACGGCCTTGCCGTGGGCCTTCAACCGGGTAAAAAGCGCGTTTTTTGCAAGCCAGTCCAGATGCGGCTTCAGCGCCGAGCGGACAGCGTCGCCTTCCGGGTATTTGCCGATGCCGATACCGTCCATTATGGCAAGCACCACCGGTCCATCCGGTCCTTTGAATTCTGATTTATTGAGTAATTGTTCCATTGCCGATAAAAATATCCGCAGATTAAAAAAAAACAAGCTTAACCTTTGCCTAATTTTAACACTGAAAAAGAAACATTATGGATGCTTGACAAGACTATCCTTCCCTGCAATTATGTTGTTCAATTTTTGCCCCTGACAATCGGTTAATTCACCGATCGTTACTGATAAATGATATTTCATTTGAAAGATATGTTCTCAAATTCGGTTATAACCACTGTTTTACTGGCATTTTACGTCTTTTTGCTCCTCATCCTGACGGTTTATGCCTTCCATGCCTACCTGATGCTTTTTTTGTATAAAAAGCACCGGGTAGACAATCCGGTCAAAGTTTCTCCGCCGGCAGAATGGCCGATTGTAACGGTTCAATTGCCGATTTACAATGAACAATATGTGGTTGAACGTCTGATTCATTGCGTATGCGACCTGGATTACCCGCGGGAAAAGCTTGAAATCCAGGTATTGGACGATTCCACCGATGAAACCCAGGCTAAAGCCCGCGAATGTTCCGATCATTACCGCAAACAAGGCATTGATATTAGTTACATCCATCGCGCCAACCGGCAGGGGTTCAAAGCGGGCGCGCTCAGAAACGGCCTGCTATCGGCAAAGGGAGAGTTTATCGCCATTTTTGACGCGGACTTTGTCCCTAAAAATGATTTCCTGAAAAAAATGATTCCGCATTTTAATGCACCCGATATCGGCGTAGTGCAGGCGCGCTGGGGCCACTTGAACGGCAATTATTCATTATTGACCAGGAGCCAAACAATATGCCTGGACGCCCATTTTGTGCTTGAGCACGGCGCCCGTAATGCCAGCGGCATTTTTATCAATTTTAACGGAACGGCCGGCATTTGGCGCAAGAAAACCATTATAAGCGCCGGCAACTGGCACGATGACACCCTGACGGAAGACATTGACATCTCATACCGGGCCCAGATCGCCGGCTGGAAATTTGTTTATGTCAACAACGTTGTCTGTCCGGCCGAGGTTCCGGCCGAGGTTTATGGACTAAAAAACCAGCAATACCGCTGGGCCAAGGGCGCCATTCAAACCGCGATCAAACTCCTGCCGGCCATCTGGAAGAACGCGAAAATATCGCCGCTCATGAAATTTGAGGCCACGGTCCACCTGACCAACCATCTTGTTTTCCCCGTGCTTCTTTTGCTGGCGCTGATGCTCCTGCCGATGCTGGCCATAAGAATTAACAGTCCGCATACCGACACGTTTTTTGCCATCATTTCGTTTTTCACGATCAACGCCTTCAGTTATCCGCTCTTTTATGTTTACGCCCAGAAAAAAATTTATCCCGACTGGAAGCGGCGCGTTTTATTCCTGCCGATCCTCATGGCCGGCGCGATCGGCCTGACGGTCATCAATTCGCAGGCGGTCTTCAGCGCCATTCTGGGGCGGAAAAGCAAATTCCACCGCACGCCGAAATACAACCTGGCCGACAAACAGCAGAAATCATGGCATGGGAAAAAATACCGGCTCAGGTTTAACGCGACGGTTGTGATTGAACTTGCCCTGCTCGCCTATGTTTCCCTCAGCCTTTATTACGCATTCCGGGGCATTCAGTATCTTGCCATTCCGTTTATCATTTTCTATTGGCTCGGCTTCGCCTTAATCGGCGGGCTTTCGCTGATTCACGGGATCAGGCGCTGATTTTTCGGCGTGGCTCGGTCACCGGCGGATCATTTTTCAGCGGTTCTAAAAGCGAAAATATTCCCGTCATAAGCAGCCACATAAAGCATGTTTCCGCAGATGGCCGGACGGGAAAGTATCGGAATGCCGAAAGCATATTCCCGGATTTTATTTCCTGTCCTGCAGTCAAGGGCATAGAGATTTCCATCGCTCGCCCCGGCATAGATTGTTTCTTTATGCATGCCGGGAACTCCCATGATCTGTGAACCGCCCCGAGCATAGGGTGCGAATGATCCCAGGGAAGGTTGCGACTGAAAGTCCCACAGCCGGCCCCCGTTTTTTTTATCAAATGCCGTAATTTTGCCGTCATAGGCGCAGGCAACCAACATGGAGTCTTTAATGACACAGGATGAGGCGGCAAAATTATCAATGCGCCAGGCTTCCCTGCCATTCCCTTTCGCCAACGCGTATAATTTGCTGTCAGCCGAATAATAGAGCAGGCCGCCGTCGGCCAATGCGGAGAAATGATGCGTGGCCATAAATCCCTCTTTTTTGTTCCAGACAACAGCGCCGGTTGTCTTTTCAAGAGCGAAAAGTCCATTGTATGAGTTAAAGCCTACATAAATGTTATCGGCGTCGGCGGCGGGAGATGTCCGGCAACTCAACGGGTCGCCGCCCAGGATCTGCCGCCAGATGTCTTTGCCCGTCTTCAAATCCATGGCAGCAAAACAGGCGGCCACGCCACAATAGACAATATCACTGTCAATGATCGGAGAATTATAGACCCAGCGTTCCCAGCTATTCCCCAGGCTGTTTCGCCATAACTCCCTGCCGTTTTCGGCATCCAAGCCATAGATGGCGCCGGTAACCGACACTACGCATAAAATACCGTCACTTACCGCGGGAGCGCCGTTGACCGATTCGCCAGTCCGGAACCGCCAGATAATTTTTCCGCTCCTTCGGTCAAGACAAAGAACGCCGCCATCCGCGGCATTGTTGTCATCCTGAATGCCAATGTAAAGCCGGTCATTCACGACAAGCGGTGACGACATGCCGGTCCCGTCCCCGGCATGGCAATGCCATGCCAAATGAAACGGGGAATTATCATCGCTGCCATAATCAAACGTCTTTTCCGCACTCCAGGAAACCCCGGAATCAGACGTAACCTTGACACAGACAACCGACCGGCCTTCCGGCATTCTTTTTGCATCAATATCCGCCTGCCATAACCAGCCGCCGACATGTGCCATCGGCTTCCATTCGCCGCCGGCCATACGGCAGGCAACGCTCGCAATCCTCATTGTATCATCATAGACGCCGGCCATGACAGTAATTGTCCTTTCACCCTTCTTCGCAACTCCCCCCGTCGGCGCAATGATAAACAAATGCCGGCTCAAACCAGCCCAGCGACAGTCAGTCTTGATGCTTCCGTCTTTTGCAACGGTGACGACACGAAATCCACGCGGGTTGCAGTCAATCCCGCCAAACAGCAATGAAGGGGTGCTGACCACCATTATCTTGCCATAAAAAAATGTTTTATTGGAATGCCAATGTCCATTAAATATCGCCTTGGTATTATATCGGGACAACAAATCCAGCAACGGTCGTTCCGGCGGATGATGCTTGAACACGATGACTTCCTTTCCCCTGGGCAGGGCATCCAAGTCATCTTTCAGCCATTTGGAATACCGGGAAGAATCCAACCCCAAAGAGACGAAATGCCTGCCGCCCAAGTCAAAGGAACTATAATCTTTGCCGTGGAATGAAAGATATTTTTCAACGGGTTTGTCATGGTTACCCATCACTTCGCAAAGCGGGAGTTTAAATTCCCCGGCGGCCTCGTTGTAGAGCATGTTTTGCCGGTCATCCTTGGCATCGCTGACCATATCCCCGGTGACCACTACAAAAACTGGTTTTCCCGGCAATGAGTTAATCCGCTTGATGTCATCAATGAAATAACGTTGACGTTCCGGCGATTTGACATGGAGGTCGGTTATATGGACAAATGAAAATTCCTTGCCTTCCGGGACAGGCGCCGGGGGAAAATTGCGGAACACGCTTTGGGACTCGCCTCCATTTGCAGCGCAGGCGGCAAGCATTAAGGCGATTCCGAAAAATTTTATTATTGAATTAATCGTATTAATTGAGGGCCTTTCGTTGAATTGTCAAACATCGGCGCGGCATTGGTCAGCACCGTCAAGCTTAAGGGCGTGAGCCGGAGGGTTACATTTCCGTTATCCGTCCGCGAACAGGCCTCGCCTTTCTCAGCCTTGGCGCTGTGATCAAAAACAAATTTATGAAAGGACTTCTTGGAGTCAATTCCATTTATATGCACATCAAGCATGTCGGCCGGATGGTCATTGACAAGAAACATGGTCGTAACCTCGCCGGCTTTTGACCGGATTACCGCAACATGCAAAGATTCCCCGCCGGTCTCCTTTACTTCCGCGCGCAAAACCTTTGCTCCCGCCGGGAAATGACGGCACAAGGCGCCGTAACCGTAGAAGCCGCGCTTTCTCAGATAGACGCCATCGGTTAAATCCAACAACTGGTAGTGGGCTCTTGATTGCCGGTTATCAAACAGATATACCCATTTTAAAAATCCGTCTACCCCCAGATTCAATCCCCGGACAATCAACTCCGCCTCAGTTATGAACGCCGCATGCCGTGAAGGCCCGCGGGGATCGCCATAAACGCTTTTCCCATAATACATGCAACCAAGCTCGGTAATGAAAAACGGCTTGCCTTGGGCAACGGCTTGCGCAACTGCCGGGCGGAGATGATTGTTCACGTATTCATTCATTGGGCAGGTCGGCACCTGGTGCGCCGGCGGTAGATAATTGAGACGCACGCGATAGCTGTGCATATCAACGGCGGCCAGATGCTGCCCCAGGTTTAACCCCCGCGCGGCCAGTCTCTTCATGGTTTCAAGATGCGCATAAACATCCGCTGAATTCGGGCCCAGCAACCCCAAGTCTGACAAATTACGACCGTCAAGCGCCTTCCTGACGCTCTTAAGCAAATCAACATAATAAGAATATGGATCAATGCCGTCCGGCGTGCCGAACGAAAAATATCCGCCATCCTCATTGAACGGCTCGCCGAATATGGTCAGATATTTTATCCGGCCGTATCCCTTCGCGCGGATTAAATATTCCATGACGTTACAGACAAGATTGGCATAAGCGCCGATGTCCGCCGGGGCCGGGCCGGGACAGTTTGCCATTTTAAATTTCAACCAGTCGGGCGTAGATTTCGGAAGCATCAGGTCAATATTCACTTTTTTTTCTTCCGCCCAACCGCAAAAACGGTCAAGCCTTTTCAAAACGACGGCGTTTTCAATCACTTTCCCGGCCTGGCTCACCACTTCCTCCGCCGGCAGGGTCAGGCATATCCATCGTGGCGACAACCAGGAAAGATTGTCCAGGAGACACCGCCAGCCCTGTTCGTCGTTCAGTTCCGGGTAACAATTGCCCGCCTGGGCGTCCAGCGTGATGTTTACGCCAATCCCCTCGCACGGAATATGCACCACGTCCTTAGTTATCCTCACCGTGGCCATGCGCGGTGAAAGATGCGTTTTATTCAGCAATGTCTCTGTATATGTTTTTGCCATATCCGCCCGAATTTTTATTGTTATGCCTCAGTCATCGGTGGAGCCGGCCTGCCCCCAGGCCGCTCTGAACGGAACGTGGGCTGCTTGCCCGTCGTAGCCCTTGGGCGAAGTCGGGTCCCGTAGCCATATTTCCACCCGCATGACTGCGAGGATACTTTTTATTTCATTACGATTTCACATTTTTTGAAACTCTGCCACAGATTTTCAAGCCGTGTAAAATTACCGTCTTCGATATCCTTCCGTAAGTTTTTAACCATCATGCGCCAGTTATGGTGTTCTTTTTCGGCATTTTCAACTCGGAAAGACATCTCCAGCATCATGCGTTTTCCGTAACCGGGAAAGACTTTCAGGAAATTGCCGCAATGCTGCCGGTTGCGAGTGCGAAAGACCTCCTTGCGCAAATCATAACACGCCAACCGGTGGTGCAATTTTTTGTCATGGTCAAAGGCCATAAAAGCGCCTAGGTGGTCAATTTCCCGATAGACGGCCATACTGAAGCCATTCAGCATAAACAACTGATCAAGGGCCGGCGGATGATTCCAGGGCTTCATGTAAAACCGAACCGTATTGCCACTGAATTTCGGCTGCACCGGGCAAAGCCGGGCGCGGATTTTTTCCCTCACCCGTTCAGTTATTTTTGTTTCACTGAAAAATTCGTAGCGGCCAACGGATGCGACAGCGGCTTTACCGGCTTTACAAAGTCGCTTGTCAAATATAAAATCCGCTTTCTTTTCATTTAACCGATATTGTGCTTCGTTGCCGGCGCCTTCTCCCAGGATTTTGCCACCCGGCCCGACGAACCGGATTTTCTGCGCAAGGGGCACCTTGACATGAAAGGCGTTCTTATCCATTGATATAAGCTCGGCATCCAGTCCGGTTGAAGCGTAAAACTTTCCCCGCCGGATGGCCGCCATAATCGCGCCGCGCGTATTGGATTCCGCATAAACCCGGATATACCCCTTGAAATGCGGCCACCATACCTCATGCAGATCATCCTCCGCAAAACCCCAGACTTTGACGCCCTGACTCAACAATTCGTCCCACAACCCAACGCGCCATCGGTTCTGTTCTGTTTCCTGCGCCGAATTAAAGATTTCCATGCCCGCATAGCCGGCATAACGCGCCATTTTATGGGTAATCTCAGAAACGTTACGCCCCGAAGGAAATTCATGCCAGATGACAAATCCCCCCGCGCGATTGACCGCATTCATGGCCTGCTGGATGCCAGTCTTTCTGATTATTTCCGGATGATAATTCACCATCAAAAAATGCAGCCTATCATTTACGCCGGGAGTTCCACGGTGTGTTTCACATCCCGAAAAGACCGTAAACCGCGACGGTTTATTGACACGGTCGGCACAGAGCGGCTTTTCACAATTAACCACGCAATGTTGATCCCTTCTGTTCAATCCCCCGTTCCAGGTATGATCGGTTATGCCCAGGAAATCATAACCTCCTTTCCGGTAAAAATCACAGAGTTCATCCAGCTTGAACCATCCATGACTGTGGCACGTGTGCGCATGCAGATTTCCCTTGAGCCCCTTCCCCGTCAGCACGGTTTTTCCGGTGACGGCATCACCCGTTTCATTCAAAAAAACAGGTTGGCTGAAGAAAGTCCGGCCATCATCATGGCACGCTTCGACACGAACATAATTACAATGCAATTCTTTCATAATCTTAACCCATCAATCTCAGGGATGGATTTATGGAGCCGGGACCCGACTTCGCCCAAGGGCTACGACGGGCAAGCAGCCCACATCCCGTTCAGAGCGGCCTGAGATCCCTGGCCGAGCTTGGGCAGGCAGGCCGTCTCCACCTGAGACTGAGAACGTGTGAAAAAATTAGAATCATCGCGCCAACCCAGGCTTCGCCAAAGGCTCCGCCGAGGCGAGCGGTGTGGTCCTTCGACTCTGCTCAGGACACTGAGCCTGCCGAAGTGCGCTCCTACAAAAAAGCCCATAATTTCATTAAATATGTAGGTTAAATGAGAAGGCTGATCTCCCTAGCAACGAGCTGTGATATAATATCACGCTCAAAGTTAAAACGGCCTTAATAGGCCATAATGCATAAGGAGACCAGCTATGAAAAAAGGTATCACAATCGGGATGGATTTGGGAGATAAAAAACATCAGGTATGCATTTTGGATCCAGAGGGAAAGATCATTGCGGAAAAGGAAGTCGCCGGCAACCGCCCGGCAATGGTAAGTTTTTTTAAGCAGTATTGCGGAGCGGTGGTTGCAATGGAAGCCGGCACGCATTCCCGATGGGTCAGCCAGATAGCAACGGCTGCAGGATTGGAAGTGTTGGTCGGGAACGCACGAAAATTGAGGATGATCTGGCAGAGCCGGCAGAAGTCGGATACGCGGGACGCGGTTATGCTGGCGCGGATTGCGCGGTTTGATCCGGCACTGCTGTGTCCGATTCGTCATCGCGGCGAGCAAGTTCAAATGGATTTGGAAATCATTCGGGCCAGGGATTTGCTGGTGGGGGAGCGCACCCGGATGGTCAACCATGTGCGCGGCGTGGTGAAAAACATGGGCGAGCGTCTGCCGGCATCCAGCACGGCATCCTTTGGACACAGGGCCAAGATTCCGGAGGCTTTGAATGAGGCGCTGAAACCTATGCTGGAAATGATCCGGGAGTTGACGAAGAAGATTCGCGGGTATGATTTGATGATCAAGGAAATGGCGGCCAACAAATATCCGGAGACGGAGCAGTTGCGCCAGGTAGGAGGAGTTGGGCCGTTGACGGCGCTGGCGTATGTGCTGACGCTGGAAGAACCGGAGCGGTTCGCCAAGAGTCGGATGGCAGGCGCCTATCTTGGATTGGTCCCTCGGCTCGATCAATCTGGGCAAATTGACAAGCAATTGCGTATTACCAAGCATGGGGATGGGTATCTGCGGCGACTCCTGATTGGAAGCGCCCATTACATTCTGGGGCCGTTCGGGCCGGACTGCGATCTGCGGACCTTCGGACTGAAACTGATGCAGCGCGGAGGGAAAAACGCCAAGAAGCGGGCCGTGGTGGCGGTGGCTCGCAAGCTGGCGGTGCTGTTGCATGCGTTGTGGCGCAGCGGGCAGAAATACGAACCGAAGCGGATCAAGCCATTGGCGGCATGATAGGTATAAAAAGAACAAACGTGTTATAGTAGAGAGGAGATAAGCGGAAGACGAGCGAACACTGGAAACAATCATCTTGAGGATGTCCCGTCCGGGTGACTGCGAGCGGCTCCTTGCACTTCGAGTGCGATTTGTAGGTTGCAGCCCCATGACGGACCCAACCATGCACCGGGCCAATAATGACCCATTATAGAGTGCGAATGGAAGCATGACATCCCTCGGGATCGAAAACCAGCTCACGCCACGTCGTTCGCTTCTTGACAAGCCTTCTCATGGAAGGAGCCGAGCCCCGCCTCGGCGATCTTTGCCGATTTTTTTCACACGTTCTGAGGCCTTACCATAATCTCCCATCATCTTGATTTAACATTCAAATCACACATAAAAATCTTTCCGCTGATCACATCCCTTGCCTTCACACGCCATGTTCCGGCCGGGTCATTCAACGCAAGCGTGAAGTCATAGACGCCGCCTTTGTCGCCGCAAACACAATTACCCGAATAAAGCGCATGCTTTTTCATGTTCGGATCAAACACCTCAATATTGACCACATGATCCGCAGTGATTCCCGAACGCTTGTTCAGGCTGATATGGCAGGCAACCTTGTCGCCCGGACGCGCGGACTGCTGGTCCACCTTGAGATCAATGTCATTCACTTCATAAGGCAATAAGGCATACAAGGCGGCATCACCGGTGGCAAGCTCGTCAACAATCCGGTCAACTTTGCCGTAATACTTTCCCTTCCGGACATTATACACATGCCACATTTTATTCAGATTTATATCAAACGTCTTGCTTATCGGCCGGTCATCACTTCCGTCACGCAATACGCCGACATATTCATGATCGCCTTTCTTAAACCGCGTGACCGAACCGGCAAAGAAACTCTCCTTGCAATCAATGGCAACAACGGGTTTCACATCGTGTAATGCAAATATGTTCCGGAAAACATGACGCCACGTTTTATTGCGCGGGCTGTTGATTAATCTTTCATCAAGGTATCCGCCAAGATGAAAATTAAGGTACACGCCTTGACCTTTGCCGGTTTTATTTATAATAATCGCCGGTGCTTTATCCTTTGTTGTCCCATAGGATATTCCCTTATCTGTGGCAATCCCCCCTTCCATGATTGACAAGCGAGCGATTCCTTCATCGCCCTTTAAACCGCCCGAAAGACGCTCATCAATCCGGACGTCCGCCAAGGCATTCAAAGGATTGTTTCCGGAACGTTTTATCCCGAAAACATCGTCAAGTTGGCCGGTTTTCTGCGTGCGCCCATGCTCGTCCATGAGACCGATCTCATAATCACCGATCAACAACCCGCCTTTCCTGACAAACTCCCGGATATTTTCAGCCTCAGCCCTTGAAATGGCTTTTGAATGCGGCAGGATAAGGACGCGGTAGTTTTCACGGATAAGCGCGCCTTTTTCAATCTCTTCGTATGAGACAAACTTATATCCAAACCCAAGATCGTCCAATAATCTCGTCCATCCCTCCCGGGTAGCCTGGTGTATCCCGCCCGTGTATTCCGTGGGCCCGACGAGGATGGAACTCTGCGAATAGTGAATGGCAATCCGGTCGTCCATTCGTTGCGCGTCATGAATCAATTTGCCCACCCCGCCCTTGACTTCCCCGGCAAATATTTCAAGGGCCGCTGCGCCGGAATGTTCGCCGCAAGTCAAGTCGCTGTTATAGGTGGAATGGAAATTGTAAACATTGATGCCCTGAAAGTTAAAAAGGCCATACCACAGAGCAAGGGGCGACCAGCTGTCTTTGTTTTTACTTGCGCCGACATTGGGCAAAATGCAAGTGCCCGGCAACGCAAATGAACGCAGGATTTCCGGCATGTTCGCGTCGCCGTATGGCTGGAAATCATCCACAACGCGCGACATCCGCCAGTAATCCATTCCGACCCCGGGCAGCGGAACTTGCGTTCCGCAGATCCATATCCGGCCGTTGGGATCAGCCGATCGGATGCTGTCTTTGACACGTTTAATGGCATTGGGAATCACGGTGTCCATGAAACGGCGATGGTCAACGTACGGCGCCCAATTGTCTCCCCGGCTTTCAACCTCCTGGCGGGTCATGGGAACGACTTCATCCCAATTCTTGAACGACGCGCCCCACTCCATGTTAAGCGCCTCAATGGTCTTGTAATCATTCTTCAACCACTCCCGGAAGAGTTTCAGGCAATGCTTGCAGTAACAGAAATCAAAAAACGAGCTCCAGCTTGTCAGGGACAATTCATCGGTAAAAAAATACGCAAACATTCCGCCGAAATATTTGTAATACCTGGCGACCGATTTTTCAGTTTCTTTGCACATGCCATCCATGTAGGCCGGATCGCTGAAACAGGGCTCCTTGACAAGATATTTCTTATCTTTTGTCGCGGCATACGCCGGCGCCTTTTTTGCATAATCCGCCCTTCCGGCGTGCCCAAGCCAAAAAGTCGGCATCCGTTGAGTGATAAGGGAAAAATTGTGAAGATACGTTCGCGGTTCCGCATCCTGCAAAATACCCGAAGTCACCTCGCCGGCTTTTTGATAATAACCGGGAGCAAGATAATCCCGTATAACATGGGAATATGTCGGAGAAGCGCCGGTCATTGAAATATAAAAATCATTACTTGAAATGGCCTGACAAACCGGGATGACCTCTGATTTATAATCGTCCATCAGGATGTCATTTTTCATGAGCTTGGCGACGATGCGCCGGCCATTTCCGCACCCGTTCGCGGAACCGCTTGCCGAGGCGAATTCAAAAGAGACATTGTTGGTTTTTTTTGTGTTATCAAGAAGAAGATCAGCCGTCTGGATGCCAACCAGGCGGTCATAACCATCATATAGTTCCAAGACAAGCCGGTTCGTTCCTTCGTTGGCGCCGACACCAAAAGATTCAATTGCAACACTCCCCGTCATTTTGCCGTCGGGTTGCAGGTGTTGTTTTGCTTCCGGGTAATTAACCGTAATATTGCCGATATAAACGGGTTTCACCGGGTTGTCCAGGCATGTCCCCCAGTCCAATACTTTATGTTCTGAATCCAAAATTTTCATATCAATGAGACGAAACCCGCCTGAATAATGCCTCTGTCTTGATTGGAGACGGCCTGCCTGCCCAAGCTCGGCCAGGGACCCCAGGCCGGGAAAGACGGGACGAGGGCGTCCCGGCTCCATACAGACACCCACATAACTAAGGGGATCGCCGGATGATTGTTCCGGGATCTCGCATTCATAGGTGTTCTCGCCCTTTGAAACCGAAAGGCTGTTGCTCCAGCAGGATTGTTCCTCGCCATAGCGGCCCGTCATGCGCAAAATCAATTGAGCGGGAAAAACCTCTGATGTGTTGCACAACGTGAATTTCAGCTTGCCTGGTTGCGGATGCGTTGCCGGTGCGGCGGAATCTCTTGTTACTTCCAGCGATTTAATTTGCGTCTTTGGCTCTTTTTTGCCGGCCCAGAGCACGGCTTTTGACAGCAAGGAATAATAATATTCCCAATATGTAAATGTTGTTTGAAGATCAACCGGATGGTGGCCTTCCGGCTCATATTCAGCGCCGTAGGTCTTTACCCACGGGAAAGGAAAATATATACGATATGGAGTAAGCCCCGTGTCGTTGAATTTGATATTGCCGGGATTTACGTAAACATTATAAGCCAAAAGAACCACCCTCCCGGCGCCATAGTTTCCTATGCTTATCAATGGATCTTCACCGCTCTTTGCCAATACAACCATATTTGACGTGGTTTTATATTTCCAATGTTCGGAATGCGGCATGGCCTCAAAAGGCAGCCCGGCGGTAATATAATGATTGCCTTCTTTCTTCCATGATTGCATGCCTTTTGTGAAAACCGGTTGACCATCTATGGAAAGCGCCTTTGCCAGGTTTTCGTCAATATCGGTCGGATTCACGAACACCAGCCCCATCCCATTCCGGACCTTTTCCAGGATCTGGTTACGGACTTGCTCGTCAAAGCATCTTTTCCAGTCAAGTCCGCTTATGAGAATCACGTCATGTTCCTTCTTGTTCATAATGTCAGATAAGGATGAATTGGAAGACTTGAATTTTTTACGATATTCTTCCATATCCGCATACCGGGACGAATCAATCTGTATATCCATGCGTTGGGCAAGTTCGCCGATCTCTATTTCAGAACAATAATCCGTCAGGACAACCGCATTGATTGTTCCCCCCTGGTATGGCTTCCATGTTTGATGCGGAGTGTTGACTTGAAATGATACTTTTTCATCATTCTGCGGGGATGCCGAATTTTTTTCCCCCGAAAACCCGATTCTTTCCTCACTGGCCGGCATTCGGTATTGCTGCGTATTCCGGTCGCCGATTTGGACCGGCGTTTCAAAATCGCCGATGACTTTGTTTGCGCTTCGCACTTCACAATTGACAACAATGGTCCCGGCCTTTTGTCCGGGAACTGTCGTTTTAAACTCTTGCGGCTGATCAGGCTGGACATCTAATTTTAAACTGGATATTTCATGCCATTGTTCCGCCGGCAATATCTTATAACGCAAAAAAAGTTCAATCTGTTTCTTTTGGCACGGGTTTATCGTAACCGACAGATCAACCGGCTCATTCTCCTGGTATTTATCCTTCAACTTTTTAATCGTTCCGACAATTCCGTCAAAAACGCTTTGGACCTCCAGGACCTCTTGCACGGGATAAACATAATATGTTGTAGTCAGGCTTTTCCCGGACGGCAGGGAAAACTTGCGGAACCGCCACTCAACCGTTGTTCCCGGCCAGTAATAAACACAATCCAGCATTTTATAATCCAATTCAAATGCCAGGCCGTTACCATCCTTGTCAATCATCGCATTCCATCCCCGGCTTAAGTTGTAGTGCCAAATCGCCTTTGGCTGCCCTTCCAGTTGTTCCCTTAAAATGCCGTTATCAGTCGGAGTTATATAGTTGTAGGTCGGCCCGCCGAGCGCATTCCAAAGCCAGAACCCAAGGGAAAGAGCGTCCGTATTGGCGCCGGCCTTATGCTTCAACTCATATTCAACTTTTATGGAACTTTTGTCCGCCTGGATTGTGATCGTTTTTTGAAGCTCCAGCATGAAAAACTGACCGACACCTCCGCATGACATCTGTAACGATACTTCGTTTTCCTTGTTCAGGATTTGATAAAGATAAGCGCTCCGCTTGAACATGTTCTTCTCGTCCGGCGCCCAGAATTGATCACGCAGCATCCTGTCATTCACAAACTCCTTGTTTGCCTTTTTATGTATGAAACTGACGCATTCGCCTCCCTGTTGCGGATCAAAAACCAGGCGAACGTAAGAATTTTCCAGCACGACTTGCTTTTTGCCGTCCTTGTTCAAGTCGCATTCCGCTGCGGCAACCAATGTGTTCCCGTTCAATATCGTCCCGGCATCCTGATTCGTAACCTTTTCTTTTTCATCGGCTTTAGAGCCGAATATCTCAATCTCGGTCAACGCAACCTGCCCTGTATATATTTCCAGGACCAGCGATTTCGCTTTCTGCCCCTTAAAATCAAGTGTTATAAATTCAGCCTCTTTCGCTGATATCCCGTACCCGGGTTCCTCACCGAGAAACTCCTCATTCCCGCTATTGTTTACATAATACCTGATTTTTGAGATGTGGTATTGGTTGTTAGGCCGTTGCGAATAAATTTTTATGGCATTGACATGGTAAAAACACGGAAAATTTATTCCTATTTTCACCTTGTTTTCCGGGGGCCTGATAAAAATTACCCTGCTTTTTGATGTTTTGCGGCCGTCTTTCAGGATCGCGCCGGCCGGATCATCTTTCGGCATGTATTCTTTTCCATCTGCCGCCAAGTAGGTATATGAAAAGTCACTGATCAACTGTTGGGATTGATTTGTCTCGCCGATCACAGGCAATTCGGCTTTGGAACTCATTGTATTACCGGAACCCCAAGCCGCAACGATCCAGACGACAATTAAATATTTAAGATAATAATTACACATATCGGCAATCCCTCCATGTTCGTTAAACACATTGCGACTTATACACTTCAAAATTTAAACAACACTACTGCCCGCGCACGATAATCATCGCGTTCCGGGTTGGTCCGCCCGACAGGTTTTCTCCGCCCATCGTCTCTTCCTGGTTGCCCGCATGGTCGGTAACCCGGCACCTGACCGAATGATTACCCAAGGCCAATTTAAAAGGCGCTGCATAGGGATGGTATTCCGCCCCATCAATGCTCATCTCAATTGACTTGACGCCGGAAAGTTCGTCCCTGGCTTCAATGGCAAAAAGCGTATCTGGCGTCGCACAATACACTCCGCCCTCCTGCTCAAGATAGGGGGTTGACTTCACTGCCATCGTCGGCGCTGAGAGGTCAATGCACACTTCCCTTGATTCCACATTTGTCGTGCCGGATGGCGGCTTTGTTTCCAGCTTATTAATCCCCGCGCCATAAACCGTCGCCTTGACACCTTCCTTCCATTTGCCGGCATTAACGCGATAGGACATGTTGGTTTTTAAATCCACGGTTACGCGGTTATTATGCCATACGCGGCCATCCGTCTTATCCATGGATATGGACACCGGCGCGGGGGAAGCTTTCCGCGATTTCGGCTGACTCTGCCCCTGGATGAGCGCCGTGATCGTTTCCGGCGCCAGCTTCATCTCCGGATGAAACTCATTGCCCGATATATAACGCAAGAGACCATCCACGAGCGTTACCCGGGATGGATTTTTTGATAAATCATCGGTCAATCTAAAACCCGTTCTATAGTCGCCATCCTCGAACCTTATCCGGAACTCCATCTGGCACGTTGACACCAGCAGACGCCCTTTTCCAACCTGCGCCTCAAAAATAGCCGCCTCCTTATCCACCCGCCCCGGCATGCTGATCATTTCCAGAATGGGATTCCAAGGCGAAACATCCAACCCGGAACACTCCGATTTGTCAAAGAAGACACGCGGTGCATACGCAAGCACGGGCATAAAAATCCAATCCCCCCAGCCCTCATCCGGTAATCCCGCAAATATGGCATGGTCCTTTTTAATCACCGCACCAACGACCGATCCGATCCGTCCCGACATGGCGGGATATACGCCGTTTTTCGGCGGTCTTGGGAACGGTTCTGTCCCCAACAAGAGCACGTCCCCTCCCTGCGCCAGATAATCCACCTCTTTTTGCGTGATTTCGGACACGATATGAAGTTTTTCTTTGGAGTCCGCAGTCAAGGAACTTATCCCGAAGTAACGCCCGGCCAATATCTTTTGGCAGGGAGCGTCCGCAACGGCGGAAACCTCCGGCGGCGAAACTCTCGGGAACACCCAGAAATCCCAATCATTGGCAAGCTGATAACCGGAACCGGCCAGACTGACGGACAGATTTAATTTTGTCGTCTTCTTGACTGAAGGCCAGGCGATTTTTATGTTTTGGATTGTGCTGACGCGCCCGTTCTGAACGTTCGTTATATCATGCTCGCCTTTTTCCATTACATTATTCCCGTCCTTGAGCGACCATGCCAGCCGGCCATTGCCGATGGCATTGGTCCCGTAAAGCGAGACCATGACATCAGCCTGAAATTTGTCCTTTTCCCAATAGGACCGATTGATGCCGCATTCATCGTCAAAATCAAGCAGCAAAACGCTCTCATTGCTGTATCGTAAAATACCCTCGGCGCTGTCGCCGGGCTTGAATTGAAGAAACTCATCCAACATACCGCTCGGGTAAGTATTATCCGGCATGGACGTATGCTGATCAATCAATCCAAGGAATTCATAACCGGCAAGGTTGTCGCACTTGCGCGCCTTTTCCACGCAATATTTCCTGGCGATGGCGTTCAATCGCCCGCTGTTTTCCCAATATGTCTTCCAGTTGTCAAGAAGACCGGCGGAGGAAAGCTGATCACGCAGCCTTGTATAGATAAACGGCGCAAGACGACCGGTATACTTGTTCGTATTATCCGGATTGAGATATGATGAACGCATATAGATTTCGTGCACAACAATCGGACGCTGGTAAATGGACCAGTTCCTTTCCGGCACACGCCAGGGAGTCTCAAAGAAATGATAACCAAACGCTCCACCAAAAGCCAACCCATGGAATGACCCGAAGATATCCGACGCTTTCGTATATTTCGCCAATCGTTCCGCATGATGGGGAAACGGATCCTGCGTCAATTGTTTGGCGCTTTCCGGATCGAACCCGTATTCAATCCCGCCGGCCGCCTGTTGGGGCATGACCATGCACTCGGTATTCAGCTTTTTAATGAGATCATATTGTTTTTGAAATTGCTCTATGCACCCCTCGTAATACTCATGTTCACCACCGAATCCATAGATGCACATGCTCGGATGGCCGCGTGTCCAGAGCACGATCGGCTTCCATACCACCTCGTAAGCCTGACGGTATGGCTCCAAGGCTGTTGTTCCGTCACCGCATTGGACAATCACGCCAAGTTCATCCGCAGCGGACAACAATTGAGGAGGAGCAACCCAACTCCAGAAATTGCAAGAATTGAACCCCAATTCTTTTAGGCGTTTTAAATAAGCCATCCAATATTTCTTGGATATCGGAATTCCGATATTGGGCGGGGAATCACAGGTTCCGTTATTGTCGCACCGCAAATAAATGGGCTGTCCATTCAGGAAAAGTCTTCTCCCTTCCCTGCTCCACCGCCTCAGGCCAAACCGTTGTTCGCGATTATCCCAGGACTGTTTCCCAACCAGCCATTGAATCTTTGTCCGGTAAAGATTGGGGTGTCGGTCGCTCCACGGCTCAATTTCCGAAATTCTCTGTTTCCAGGTTGCCTGATGCTTATTTTTAAACCCCGGCACGGCGACATCTCCCTGCGCAATTGTCTTTTGCCCGGCAACATCGCACACTTCCCACAACAGACGGGAATCGGGCACAGTTTCATCCCCGCCGGGAGCATCCAAGTCTGTCTGCCATACCACTTCCTTCAAATCTTCTCCCGGCTTGACGTATAAATCAGTAATCCGGCCGGGACCTTCTGAAATATGCATAGTCACTGGCCCGGAAACACCACTGGCACGACCACGAAAACCACGTTGATACGCCGATCCTCTGGGATCTCCATATCCAGCGTTGTTCAAGGCAATGATCAATTCGTTCGTTGCGCCGGCTTTCAAATGGGGCGTCAGATCAAAAGAAAATGGGGTGTACATTCCATAGTCATATCGCCCAACCAAATCACGATTGAGCCATACATAACAATTCCCCCCGGGCGCCCAGCCGACCGTCAGGGTTACCGTGCCATTCCTCCAGCTTGCCGGCACATCAATTCTTGTCCGATGCCAGCCGATACCGCTCAGATATTGCACATTCCATCCGACTGAACCGGCAAACTTAGCATCAGGCCACCATCCCACCTTCTGGAATCGCCCCAATTGATCATCCCAATTTCCGGGAATTTGTATCTTGGCGTCAAACGCCGAGTCCGGCGGGAAATCTGGAATTCCTTTTGCCGATGCCGGCGTATAAGTAAATTCCCATTCCCCGTTCAACGAAATATCCCCTTTTTGAGCCCCGTCCTGGATTATTATCTTGTCCTCCGGCTTGTTCTTGTCCGGATTTGACGGCTTCACTTCCGCCGCAAAGGCCATGCCGGCCATTACCGTTAAAAACAATGGGACAATTAATCGTACGATCTTACCGCTTGATTTGCGCTGTTGAATCCTCATGGCCTTGCCTCCTCCTCCATTATTTCCTCAATTACCGAAACAATTCCGCCATAGTGCCTTTTCTGGTATTCTTCAACCATTTAAGACTATTGCACGCGCACGATGATCATCGCGTTCCGGGTTGGTCCGCCCGACAGGTTTTCTCCGCCCATCGTCTCCTCCTGATTGCCGGCATGGTCCGTAATCCGGCACCTGATCGAATGATTACCCAAGGCCAATTTAAAAGGCGCCGTATAGGGACGGTATTCCGCCCCATCAATGCTCATCTCAATTGACTTGACGCCGGAAAGTTCGTCCTTGGCTTCAATGGCAAAAAGCGTATCCGGCGTCGCACAATACACGCCCCCCTCCTGCTCAAGATAGGGGGTTGACTTCAGCGCCATCGTCGGCGCTGAGATGTCAATGCACACTTCCCTTGATTCCACGTTTGTCGCGCCGGACGACGGCTTTGTTTCCAGCTTATTAATCCCCGCGCCATAAACCGTCGCCTTGACGCCTTCCTTCCATTTGCCGGCGTTAACGCGATAGGACATGTTGGTTTTTAAATCCACGGTTACGCGGTTATTATGCCATACGCGGCCATCCGTCTTATCCATGGATATGGACACCGGCGCGGGGGAAGCTTTCCGCGCTTTCGGCTGACTCTGTCCCTGGATGAGCGCCGTGATCGTTTCCGGCGCCAGCTTCATCTCCGGATGAAACTCATTGCCCGATATATAACGCAAGAGACCATCCATGAGCGTTACCCGGGAGGGATTGTTTAATAAATTATCGGTAAGGCTGTAGCTTGTGGGCGCCTTTCGGTAGTCGCCATTTTCGTACCTTATCCGGAACTCCCACTGGCACGTGGATACCAGCAGACGCCCTTTTCCAACCTGCGCCTCAAAAATAGCCGCCTGCTTATCCACCCGCCCCGGCATGCTGATCATTTCCAGGATGGGATTCCACGGCGAAACATCCAACCCGGAACATTCCGATTTGTCAAAGAAGACACGCGGCGCATACGCAAGCACGGGCATAAAAATCCAATCCCCCCAGCCCTCATCCGGTAATCCCGCAAATATGGCATGGTCCTTTTTAATCACCGCGCCAACGACCGATCCGATCCGTCCCGACATGGCGGGATATACGCCATTTTTTGCCGGTCTGGGGAACGGTTCTGTCCCCAACAAGAGCACATCCCCGCCCTGCGCCAGATAATCCACCTCTTTTTGCGTGATTTCAGACACGATATGCAGTTTCTCTTTGGAGTCCGCAGTCAAGGGACTTATCCCGGAGTAACGCCCGGCCAATATCTTTTGGCAGGAAGCATCCGCACCGGCGGAAACCTCCGGCGGCGAAACTCTCGGGAACACCCAGAAATCCCAATCATTGGCAAGCTGGTAACCGGAACCGGCCAGACTGACGGACAGATTTAGTTTTGTCGTCTTCTTGACTGAAGGCCAGGCGATCTTTATGTTTTGGATTGTGCTGACGCGCCCGTTCTGAACGCTCGTTATATCATGCTCGCCTTTTTCCATTACCGTGTTCCCGTCCTTGAGCGACCATGCCAGCCGGCCTTGGCTGATGGCGTTGGTCCCGTAAAGCGAGACCATGACATCAGCCTGAAAACTGTCCTTTTCCCAAAAGGACCGATTGACACCGCACTCATCGTCAAAATCAAGCAGCAAAACGCTCTCATTGCTGTATCGTAAAATACCCTCGGCGCTGTCACCGGGCTTGAATTGAAGAAACTCATCCAATATGCCGCTCGGATAAGTATTATTCGGCATGGCCGTATGCTGATCAATAAATCCAAGGAATTCATAACCGGCAAGGTTGTCGCACTTGCGCGCCTTTTCCACGCAATATTTCCTGGCGATGGCGTTCAATCGCCCGCTGTTTTCCCAATATGTCTTCCAGTTGTCAAGAAGACCGGCGGAGGAAAGCTGATCGTGCAACCTTGTATAGATAAACGGCGCAAGACGACCGGTATACTTGTTCGTATTATCCGGATTGAGATATGATGAACGCATATAGAGTTCATGCGCAACAATCGGACGCTGGTAAATGGACCAATTCCTTTCCGGTACACGCCATGGCGTCTCAAAGAAATGATAACCAAACGCGCCGCCAAATGCCAATCCAAGGTGTGATCCGAAGAGATCGGATGCTTTTGTATATCTCGCCAATCGTTCCGCATGATGGGGAAACGGCTCCTGTGTCAATTGTTTGGCGCTTTCCGGATCAAACGCCCCGTATTCAATCCCGTTGGCCGCCTGCTGGGGCATGACCAGGCACTCGGTATTCAGCTTTTTAACGAGATCATATTGCTTTTGATACTGCTCTATGCACCCCTCGTAATACTCATATTCACCACCGAATCCGTAGATGCACATGCTCGGATGGCCGCGAGTCCAGAGCATGATCGGATTCCATACCGCCTCGTAAGCCTGACGGTATGGCTCCAAAACAGTTGTTCCTTCGTCGCATTGGATAATCACGCCAAGTTCGTCCGCGGCGTCCAGCACTTCAGGAGGCGTAACCCGGACTGCAAAATTAAGAAAATTGAATCCAAATTCTTTCAGGCGTTTCAGGTAGGTCAGCCAGTACTCCCGGGATGTCGGAACAGTGACATCAACCGGAAAGAAAAAGGCCCCTATGTCTCCCCGCAGATAAATCGTTTGCCCATTCAGAAAAAGTTTTCGCCCCTCCCTGCTCCACCGCCTCAGGCCAAACCGTTGTGCGCGATTATCCCAGGACTGTTTGCCAACCAGCCATTGAATCTTTGTCCGGTAAAGATTGGGTTGTCGGTCGCTCCACGGTTCAATTGCCGGAACTCTCTGTTTCCAGGTTGCCTGATGCTTATTTTTAAATCCCGGCACAGCAAACTCTCCCTGCGCGATTGTCTTTTGTCCGGCAACGTCACACACTTCCCACAACAGACGGGAATCGGGTGCCGTGCCATCCCCGCCGGGAGCATCCAAATCCGCCTGCCAGACAACTTCCTTCAAATCTTCTCCCGGCTTGACGTATAGATCGGTGATCCGGCCGGGACCTTCTGAAACATGCACGGTTATCGGACGGAACAACCCGCCGGCGCGTCCAGGAAACCCCCTGTACGCCAAACCGCCCGCAAAGCTATATCCGGCATTGTTCAAGGCAATGATCAATTCGTTCGTTGCGCCAGCTTTCAAATGGGGCGTCAGATCAAAAGAAAAGGGGGTGTACATGCCATAATCATATCGCCCAACCAAGGCACGATTGAGCCAGACATAACAATTCCCCCCGGGCGCCCAGCCGACCGTCAGGGTTACCGTGCCATTCCGCCAGCTTGCCGGCGCATCAATTGTTGTCCGATGCCAACCGATACCACTCAGATATTGCACATTCCATTCGGATGCAACGGCAAATTTAGCATCAGGCCACCACGCCGTCTTCTGGAACCGCCCCAATTGATCATCCCATTTTCCGGGAATTTGTATCCTGGCGTCAAATGCCGAGTCCGGCGGGAAATCGGGAATTCCTTTCGCCGATGCCGGCGTATAAGTGAAATCCCATTCCCCGTTCAACGATATATCCCCTTTTTGAGCCCCGTCCTGGATTATTATCTTGTCCTCCGGCTTGTTCGTATCCGGACTTGACGGCTTCACTTCCGCCGCAAAAACCATGTCGGCCATTACCGTTAAAAACAATGAAACCATTAATTTTGCGATTTTACCGCTTGATTTGCGCTGTTGAATCCGCATGGCCTTGCCTCCTTGATTTGATGTTAAGATTCCATACGATTTATATCTAATACCATAAGGTACCAAATAGAATATGTCAAGTAAAATGATTAACTTTCAAAAGATAAAATTTGGCAGATAATCCGCCCATGTTTGCTTCCGGCTATCGTCCATAGGCGCTGAAAATTGTTCCCTGCCATATACGCGTTTCATACGCGCCCATGTCAACGATGATTTTCAGGATGCGCGCGTTGCCGTCCAGGTCAACCGCATTCGTCATCCAAAACTGGTTCGTTCCGGCATTAACGCAGGGCGAGGTCATGCGCAGGTGATAATCACCCCCGGCCTGATTTTTAAAGACGGGATTATTCGTGATGTTGCCCGTCCCGTCAACCGCCGGGATCACGCAGGAATAATTCAATCCCGTGGCGCCAACCGTATCGTTGGTGAAGTTCGCCCCGTCCGCCGCCGTGTTGAAATAAACGATGTTGTTTGTCCCCCTGCTGTCTGAACCGGTAATGTATATCCCCCCGCCGACAACTTTGGCGTAATTAGCGGCTATTGTGCAACTTTCAATAATACCGTTGGTCATCCATATCCCGCCGCCGGCATTCGTTGTGGACTGGTTCTGCGCAATCAGGCAGTTTTGAATCGTGATATTTGTCCCCCAAACTCCCCCGCCTTGATTCGTGGCGCTGTTTCCGATGATGGAACAATTCTTGATCGTTATTGGCCCCGTACAAAATATCCCACCGCCTTTTGAACTTGCGGCAGTGGTCATGTTCCCCGTAATCGTACAGTTCACGACCTTATTATCCGCACCGCTTAAATATATTCCTCCGCCAAATGTTGGAGCTATATTATTTATAAACACGCAATTTGAAATTGTGATGCCGCTGCCTCCTAAACTGCACGCCCCCCCATAATTAGCGCCGACATCGTTGCCTTCAAACAAGCATCCAGCAACCATTAAAGACGAACCACCGCTTGAATAAATCCCGCCGCCTTGGGAATTTACGCGATTATTTTTGAAAATACAATTAGTCGCCGCAGTACCCTTATAAAGTTGAACAGTTCCACCGCTGCCGCCCGTGTTTGTGTTTCCTATAATGAGACAATTCCGCAATGTGCCGCGATTCATATACACTGCCGAGTCTGATGAATAATAATTCGATACAGTGAACCCATCGAATACACAGGAAGCAACATCAAAATCTACACAAGAGTTCGTATAAAGCCTGGCTTGCCCGTTTAATATCGTCGCATCCCGACCATTCACGCTCTGGAGCGTCAGTGCATTATTCACATAAATCTGATTTGTCATCGAATACGTGCCGTTGGTCACCCATACCAATCTGGCCGCAGTATTGGTCATGGCGGCATTGACCACGTCAATAAGGTTGGTGCCGGCCGTGGCCCAGTTGGTGAATGGGTCGGCGGGAGTCACGCCGGCGGTTCCGGGCGGCACCACATAATGCGTGGCGGCCATGCATTTTAAACCCAACAAAAAAATACCGGCAACAACCAATAATCGCCTGCTAATATTTTGCCTGTTTTTTATAATTCGCATGCATTTTTTTCCAAGCGTAAAATTAATATTTTAAGGAAAAACCATTTGCCCGGCAACCTTAATCGGCTGCGGAACGACCGGTTCGCCGGTCATTTTTCCCCAAAGGACCTGGAGCAAGGCGCGCGCGATATCTCCCGGCGAAAACTCGTAACGTACCACGGGGATGCCGTAATGATGATCTATCCCCTTGTTAGCCAAGGTGATGACCAAAAGCCTTTTCGGCACTTCAACTTTTTTCCGCACCAAGGCCAGCGCCACGCTTCGCGCGGCAACATCATCCGAGATCACCAGCGCGTCCGGCCAACCGCCGTCGTTCCGGCGGGATTGCCAGCGATCAATCAAATGCAGTGTTTTTTCATAAACTTGCCGCTCAAATTCCATACCCGACGTTGCCTTGTATGCAACCTTTTCAATTTCAATCGGCGGGAGTTGATATTGTTTCCGGGCGCGTTCCATGCCATCAACATCCTTGAGGATTGATAAAGGAAGCATAAGCGTGCGGAAATAAACAATTTTCTTCAGTTTCTTTTGCGCAATCAACTCCACGCTCGCGCGGCCGAATTCACACATGTCCTGAATCACGTCCGGCAGGTCATTTTTTAACGGCGCCGCCAACCGCACCAGGGGAAGATCAACATTCGCCCTCAGGATCTTAAGCAAACCGGAACGATCAATGACCTGAACAATTCCCTTGAACGAATAATTGCGAAGGTCGCCGATCAAGTTACGGCAAACCGTGGAAGCGCGAAACGCCGGGTCGGTATGCAATCCGTAAAGACCGTCATAGACCCGGTACGTCCAGTTCCGGTCCGGCATGCCTTGAATCTCGGAGATCAAGCTCTCCAGCAAAGCCCGGTGAAAATGGGCGCTTTCCGCGGCCAGGCTGGTCCCGAACAAAATGCCGATCACCGCCTGTTCGCCGGCATGCTTGACGAACGTGCCCCGCTTGGGTTCGCGATCAACCAACCCGGCCTGCTTGAGCCGTTGCAGGGCTTTTTGAACGACCTTGTAGTTGATGCCCCAGTCACGGGTCAGGTCGCGCGCCGACGGAATCCGTTCGCCCGGGCGCAATTTACCGCTCCGGATCATGCGTTCAAAGTAACGCTCAATCTGCAGGTAGACCGGAACGGCGGATTCAGCTTGAAAAGCAAACTTCAAAGGTATCATACGATTCATAATTGATACCATAAGGGATCATATATGAAAGGTCAAGGGAAAAATGTGTTTTTTTATAAGAGCTCCGTATCGTGGGTGGGTAATTTTTTGGAGACGGGATGCCCTCGTCCCGTTCAGAGCGGCCTGAGGTCCCTGGCCGATCTTGGGCAGGCGTCTCGGGCAGGCAGGCCGGCTCCACCCGCCAGATCGCCCTGAACGGTAGGATGGTGTTTTGCCGTCGCAGCCCAAAGGCGACGTATCCACAAGTCTACCCGCGAGGGGTTACGTTTTTTTCAGTGACGGCAGAGAATGGCGGTGAGGTAAATTTTTGCGGTATTCAAAACATCTTTCTGCGTCCGAGCCATAGGGCCATTTCTGCCCCCGGCTTCCAAGCGATGCCTTGGCGCACGAAGTGTCCAGGATTTTCAGCCGGCCACGGACAAGGCCGGGTTGAAAATCCAAAACAGCGCAGGCGCACGGATATTCACAAAGAGACGGAAGGGACCAATGAAACCCATGCCGGAGAAACTGCAAATGATTAAAATGTTGATGGCCCACGATCAATCCCATGAAGTTTTTTTTCATTTGCAGTTCATCCAGGAAAGCGGCGGTGGCACGGGGAAAACCCGTCATCATTTTCCGGCCTTCAATCTGAATATGCTTATCCGGCTCACACATCGGCATATGCGCCAAGATAATGAAATCTTTCTTGCGGTATTTATCCAACAATTCCAGCGTTTTGCGCAAATCATCGGGACGGTACTCCGTCCCTTGCATCAATCTTGTCCTGCCAAGGGAGGGGAAATACATGTCGTTCCGTTTCACAAACATATCCAGGAATACCACCCCGATACCGTCGCCCATCATGGACCGCATCCCGAGCTTGACGCCGAAGAGCGCTTCCAGGCGACAATGCCGGGCGCCAAGGTAAAGGTCATGATTGCCTGAAACCATCATGGTTTTGCATCGGAACGAGGCCAATCCCTTTTTAAACACGGCCACGTTCGCGGCCCAATTGGTATTCACCATGTCGCCCAGGAAAACACACATGTCCGGCCGTTCCTTTTCAACAAAGCGTCTTAAAGCGTTCAACATTTCCGGCATGCGCTCCACCAGCATTTCATTATGCCAGTACAATCGGTTATTTTTCACATGCCCATAGAACCCTTCCGGCAGGAGCGCGGTTGTTGCCCGCATCTCCTTTAAAATGCCGGCGCATAGATGAAGATCGGCCGCCATGACGATTTTCATTCCCGGACCCCCTTGATTATTCGGAACGTGTTTTTACCTGAGGACATCACCTGGCCGGTTTTAGTGTCCGTTAATTCAAGACGGCAGGAGTACTCGCCCAAAGGCAACCCCCTGATATCGTGATAAAACTGGATGTTGTCACCGGGATTCAAAATCTTCTTTTCCCCGACCCGGCGGTTGTCTTTTCCCGTAATCTCCATGGTCAGGGCAAGGTTCTTCCCGGTTTCATTACTTACCGAAATATCAGCTTCCACCCACAAGATTTCGTCATTATAAAAATCATATCCGTTCATCTGGAAAGCAAACACCTTTGGAATATCAAACTCGTAACGATCCGCGTAGATTATCCGCCCCGCATCATTGTCCAAAACCGACAACTGGATGGCGTTATTGCCCTCACGGATGAGGTTATAATTCAAATCAATGGTGTCTCTCTGCCCGGCCGCCAATTTTGCTTTTGCCGCCGGCGCTCCGGATTGCCGCCGCTCTGAATCATAAAGTTGCGCCTGTACGGCCAGATCAAGGGGGGTGACGCCGGTGTTTTCAACATCCAACTCCATTTTATTGATCCCGATCTTTTTTGATCCCAGCCGTATCGCGTGAATTTGCAATGGCGGGGCCAAACTGATACCGCGCAAATATCCGAATTTTTCCGGCTCGTGGAAGCGCTTCACCGGCGCCCATGTGCTTTGCTCCATCGGCTCCTGTTTTGTTTCCCTGTTCAGGTTTAATCGCAGGGCACTCACCTGCCCGTCTTCCTTGAGAACAAAAAAAGGAATGGCAATCTCGGCGGTCCAGCAGTTCGTGCCGATAACAGCGCGCGCATCCCACTCGTCGCTCCAGGAGACTTCCCGTTCAAACGAATCAAACTTAGCGCCGATGGGATTGACGACAAACTGGTAATACGGGCTCCCGTTAGTGTTCACCGACAAAAAGACCTCGACGCAATCGTCAAGGTAGACGTTGTCGTCCCTTGTTTGTCTTTCTTTAACCATCGTCGCCGGCTTTCTTTCCTGGCACACAAAACCGATATACAACTTATAATCATCATATGTGACAAAGACCTTCGTGGGTTCCGATGGAAGTTTCCCGGAAAGAAGGGAAAGGTCAACCGCGGCCGCATCTTTCCAGCAAACATCATCAAGTTTTCCATCCAGGACGGGCGGTTGGGCCGTTTTCACGGCCAACAACTCCGGCGGTTCGTTTTCGTTTGTCCCCGACGCCAGGGCGGCCGCGGCGAGCGCGCCCGTCACGATTGCCAGCCAAAGAAATAATTCATTTCCTCTGTTTCCTTTACACATTTATTCCCCCCTTTGAAGCAATTGCTGCAATGCCATGATTTGTTCCGCAATTTTCCAGCGATACTTATTCAGCTGCTTATTGCCGTATAAAAATTTCTTGTTACGGAAATCATCCGCCCAGGGCAATTCGGCAAGAATGGCATTCAAGACGTCTTGCGCGTGTTTGCCCGCTTCCATGATGCGGCTGTCCCCCGAGGCCAGCGCCCTTTCAATATATCGCTTCAAGGTGGTCACGTAACGCACGTCGTCAAGCCCTTCCCTGATCCCCTCATAGCGGAGGGTCGTCACGGGCATCAAGTCAGGGGGCGACGGCACCAGCAGTTCGTTGCACATTACCCCGTAGTTGACAATGCCTTGTCTAAGATCATATAAATCATCCCACTGGCCGGCTTTCACGCAATCATAATCAAATCCGCAATACCACCACATGTGTCCATCGGCATTGGAATGAACATACATCCATCCGGCAATACCGCGGTTGAGGCGAAAGAGGTCTTCCTCATGATGCAGCCAATGACAAATCCAGAGGAGATCATGGCAGCTGCGCACCTCCTCAATAAAACGCCGGTTCGCCGCCTCGCCCTGGCATACATCCGACCAGCGACAGAACCTGATATCCAGCCACGGCTGGAGCCGCCGCGCCGGTTCCGGTTCATAGGCCGAAGTGTACACGGTCGCATCCGGGGCCGCTTCCTTGATTAACCGCGACTGGTAAATGAAAGACTGGATTTTATCTTCGTTTCCGCAGGGCTCATCAATCGGCTCAAAAATCAACTTGGGCCAATTATGATTTTTGGCGTATTCCACGAGATATTTAACATACCCCTTGTAAACCTGTTCAAAAGCCGCATTACTGGTTTTTTCAGTAATAAACACCAAATTTCCATACGAAGGAATGCCCTTGTAACTCATTCCCAGAAAGCGGCAAACCGTGCCGGCGAACCGCGTCATTTCAAAACACACGTGTTTGTCCACCCCGGCTTCCCGGCATAATTGCATGATGGCGTCCTCGGCGCCCAAATCAGCGGTAATTGAATCGCCGTCTTTTTTTATTTTTTTATACTCCAGCGTTGATGGGGAAGCCACGCAGTGGATGGAATTGATCCCCATTTCGCGCAACAGGCGCAACTGTTCCCTGACCAATTCCCGTTTTTTTTCATAACTCAGCAGACTGAGCGGACCATTGGTGTAATCATGAAAAAACAACACGTCAAACCACATCTGGCGCGTATCATCCGGCGTAATTAAAGCAAACGGGAGCACATGCAGCTCCACCTTGACCAAGTCAAGTTGTTTCCCATCCGCCAGTAAACATACGTCCGACTCATATTTGCCGGGAGAAGCCTTTTCGGGAACGTGGATTGACAGCCATGCCTGCGATGTTTTCCCTTTTTCCAGGTCAAAGCTGGATTTATTTTCCAGAACTTCCGGAACCAGCCGCGCCATGCGGCTCTTATACGCCAAAACCTGCACCCACGTTTTCACGATGCTGACGTTGACGCAGGTATTGCTTATGACGCTTCCATTCGGCCCGGAAAAGTCGCCCATTTGAATGCTCACGTTTTTACGATTGTTGAAGGGATAAACGGCAAAGGTAACGGGCTCATACTCGCCCGGCGTGGCAAAGATTCTTATAACATTTGTAATCTCTGCCTCGCGCGGCTCAGTGCCGGGATAAACACCGTCGGGATCCGCGGGCGCAAAAATTAAACAGTCCTTGCCTTTCTCCGCCGATATTTTCCGGAATGTCTCGGAACTTTCAACATTCGGGCTCTTTGTCAGGATATTAAACACTACTCCGCCGACGACCATGCGCGGGGCGGCCTCGTCGGAACGTTCCTCCAGGCAAACATCATCAAGCCAGACAGTTTCGTTTCCATTGCCTTTTAAACAGGCGGTAAAATTAAACCTGGCATTAAAGGCATTTGTGGCGGTCGTGCAGAACTTGATTTCCGTTTTTCGCCATTCACCGGGCATATCGTATATTACCAGTCTGCCCGGCCTTTCTTTCGACCATTCGGTAACCTGGTTCGGAACACATTGAACATCAAGATATGAGTCGCCCCCACCCTTTTCGGATTTCCCTTTATACCATAACGAGAGGACATAGACTTTATTGGGATATAACATGACCTCGTCGCTTGAGTAACCCGCCTTGGCCGGGCCTGGCCCGTTTGTTCCCGCCGGCATGTTTTCTATCACAATCTTTACGGAATTTTTACCTGACTTGGCTGCCAATCGGTCAATTTTTCCCTCAAAATCTGTGCTCCGGCCTTTGTCAACATGCGGATAAAATTGCCAGGCAACCGGCCGTTCATTATCCCTCTCTTCGAAGTCGCCGTTACAAATAAGATTCTTCCCGGCTTCCGCTTCCCTTACAAACAAGCACGCAAAAAGCATGGCTGTCATGATCTCCGCGTATTTTTTCAACAGCATGACTTCCTCCCTTTCTTTACCCTTCACCATGCATCCGTCCTGAAAGGCGATGCCGGCAACCCGGCGCGGTTATAAAGATTACAGCCTTCCGGGTTTGTTGAATATGCATAACGGACGGCAACCGGCTTCGGCACGTTCGGGCTGGAGACCAGGATGGTGTCACCATCAATGACCGCATCGGCCCAAACCCATTTCTTGTTTTCACCGGCAACCGCAAACCGTTGAAGTTTTCCATTCGTTATTTCACGCACCGGGTCAAGGCCGGTCTTTTCGCCGATCATCAGCCCGCCGCCTGAATAATCAAAGGACAGGCGGATGCGGTTTCCTTCTATCTTCATCGCGCGATACAACGGCCCTGAAATCACAATGTTGGTCCGACCATAATCACGCGCCAGGGCCCAGAGCGAGAGGCGTTCACCCACATCAAATTTATTTTTTGGATGTATGTTCTGCGCATCGCCGATATCAATGGCCACGGCCATGCCGGTATTGGTAATGGCCAGCGCCATAAACTGGTGTTGGCGCAAGTTGGCCCAAGTGTCGCCACCGGCCGGATCCTTGGTGTCGTTCTGGTAATTAGCCAATTGCACATAATAGAACGGAAAGTCCCCCTGGCCCCATGCCCGGCGCCAACCGCCGATCAGGGCGCACATGTTGCGGTCATAGTCCGGAGTGGTGGTATTCGCCTCGCCCTGGTACCAGATGGCGCCGCGGATGGCATAGGGAATCAAGGGATAAACCATGGCATTATAGATGGCGGCCGGCTGTTTTTTATGTTTGGCGCCGGGATAAACCGGCCAATCGGGTTCCATGGGAAGCTCGGCGTCGGCCGCGATTGATTTACGGGCGTCACTGATCCACGTTTCCAATGCCTTCATTTTATCCGGCAGGGTTTGCCGATGAACCTGCACTTCCTTGTGAAATGCGCCTATAAACCCGGCCAATTCGGGTACAGTGTCAAAGGCTTCCAGCGGCGTCCACGGCTCGATGGATGTGCCGCCCCATGATGTGCTTATCAAGCCCACCGGCACGCCAAGTTCCGAATGAATCCGATGGCCAAAACAAAAACCGACCGCGCTGCATTGGGAGGCAGTTTGCCTTGAAGCCATGATCCAGCCCGATGCCATGACATCTTTTTTAGGCGCGGAAGCAAATAATTGCGCAACATTGATAAATCGCAGGCCCGGAAGATCAACATTCATTGGCTTGGTTCCCGCAAAATGCACTTCCATGTTGGACTGTCCGGAACAGATCCAGACTTCGCCCACGACAACGTCCTTGAATTCAATCTTATTCACGCCCGCGCCGGTGCTTGCGCACGAAATCCGCAAAACCTCCCCCGCACTGCGCGCCGGCATGGAATCAAGCCTGATTTCCCACCGTCCATGCGGATCGGCAACGGTTTCCTTGCGCTGCCCGGCAAACTCAACCGTAATCTTTTCTCCGGGATCGGCCCAGCCCCAGATCGGCGCCGGCCGTTCCCTTTGCAACACCATGTGGTCGCCGAATATTTTCGGCATCGTAACCGCGGCGGCGGAAATATCGTTCAAGGATAACAACGCGCCGATTATCAGGGCGAGAAAAACCGGCGGCCGGAACGATCTTGCAAAATCTTGCTTGGTCATGATTTTATGCTCCTTGAATGTGATTACTATTTCTCAGTCATTCTCATTGCCCGTCCTGATTCCACATTGCCTCCCATTCCGATAGTTTTTCCATCCCGCCCTGGGCGCCGCACAATCGGAAGTGCATTTTGCCCGGTGACACCGTATCATTCAAATAAAAAACGCGCACCTGGGTACCCCCTGATATTTTTATCAACGTCGGCGCATTGAAGAACGCGGCAAAAACGTGGCGCGTATTTTTGTTTTCAACCGCCACCCACGGCTTGCGGAATTCGTCCATTTTAAAATTAAATGAATCGCGCCGGTTATATTTATATTCCCTGACCTGATCGCCTAGCGGAACGTACATCACGTTATCATTAAAATTTCCATTTTCCGCAAGAGGTGACATAAGATAAAAACAATCGTTTTTGACCGGCATTGTTTCCACGGCATCATAAACCAGATCAATGCATTCTCGTCCTGGCTTCAGGATTGCCGTCATGACTATTTCCCTGCCGTAAGACGTGTCGGACGAAAGTGTTACTCTACCCTCGCCGAGTTCCATCATCTTCCAAACCGCCTGCCGGCGGCTATACCAAACCCAGCCATATGGATAAACATCCTGGCTAAGCAATTCAACCCCCGTCCGGCGCACGATTAGATTATGCAAAACACCGCTGGGAATTACAATCCTGGCGATTAAATGTTCGTTTTCCAGACAGGCGAAATCCAACTCGCGCAAACCCAGCGTATTATTGCTGATTTGGCCCCGGCGGGTTTCCCGGTATGCCACAACTCCGGCCGTGATGCGCACGGGAAACGCGCGTTCATTTCTCAAGCCCCCGGCATAGTTTTCCACCACCGTCACCGTGCCGGTTTCACTCAGATTTGGAATGTCCGGTTTTTTCACATAAAATGCAAAAACATGCTCCCGGTCGCCTTCCAAATTCCATTCTTCTTCGTTTTTATCAATAATAAATCTTTCAAATCCAGCAATTTTAACGCTTATTTTTCCCCTGCTTTTATCATCGCGCAGTGTGGTTTTCACCTCAACGCACGACGGCGCGCCAGGCTTGACATAAATATATCCGCTGGCGGGCGTCATGGTGATTATAGCCGGATCCAGCACGCGCACCTCCAATCCCATTGATTCCCCCGCATTTCCATCCCCCGCTCCGCGCACCACCGCCTTCAGGCTGTAATACCCGCTTTTAATGTCAGGCCCCGTATAAAACGTCAAATCGGCAATTTTTACCTGCCCCGGCTGAAGATCATATGGAATTGCGGCGGGTTGTTCCTTGCAAAGTCCGTCTTCATCTTTCAGGATCAATTCGCCTTTAATCGGTTTATCAACGGCATTCACAAGGTTGATCCTTGCCTGGATTGGCGCGCCTTTAACGATTTCCCGGCGTTCAATCTCCATCCCCACAAGCGGCTTGTATCCGGAAGAAAGGACCAGCGCGGCCCAGTCGTCAATTCGCGGCAATGTAAACCGGACATATTTATCCGACCCGGTCTTTGCAACCTCGACTGGAATTTCATCGGGCACCGCCACGATACGCTCGCCCGCGACCGTCATGTTCGGCATACGAAAGCACCTGATTTTGCCGGGAAAGTCCGCGGGAATTCTGACCGAAACATTTGCATTGCTGATCGGCACGTGAAAATCAGACGGCCAGACGCCGCCCAGGCCTTTTTCAATATCCCAATCATACTGAGGTTTAATATCATCCGCCCCGGGCTTCTCAACTCTATTCGCAATTCCAACCCATATGTCCGAACCGGCTGAGAAAGACTTTGCATGGACCATTCCCGGCGTTTCATGCCCCTCAACAACAACGCGGGGTGTTGCCTGATTGTCCGCCAGAAATTTTTTAATCCACTCCGTAACCTGTCTTTGCGGCTGGAACACCAGCGCCGGATCAACCGCAAGACGATCTCCCGCGTCGCCCCCCAATGCCTGCTCCAACCTGGCTTGCTTGTCTGCCACGCTTTCCTTTTTACCTGAAAAATCGGACGACCAGCTCTTCGCGTACGGAACGCCTATGTCCCATCCTATGTAAAGCGTCCTGCCATCTCCGGAAATTACAGCGGCCGCCTCGTTTGTTTTGCCCTTTATCCGTGCCAAAACATTGTCACCCGGCTTGACTTCCACGGGACAAACCGGCGCGCCTTTTTTCTTCGCGTCCAGGAGAGAAATCTCGGCCTTGCCGGCAACAATGCCTTCACAAGGAACAGGTTGACCAAAACAAAGGGATGGAACAAACCGGTTGGTTGCTGCCGGTTCATTCCATTCATTCCTCTCAAACGCGCCGGGAAGCATGATTAATGCGCCCCCCTGCCTGACGTATTCATTGACCGCAATAACCATTTCGTCCGATACCAGACCAATAGCCGCCCCGACAATGATCGCCTTGAAACGTTTAAGGGGAGCATAATTATGCTCCGACACCATCTCAAAATCCAGATTGAGATCCGTGAGTATCTCCAATATGCCAGCCACGCTGTCGCCATTGACGCCCGCAATTGACACCGTCCTATCCCCCACCAGGAACCCAACTTGCGGAGGATTGCGTTTTGATGTGAGATAAGTATCGCCCAGATAATGTTCAAGCTGAATAATGGCCTTGGCCGGTGTGTATTGCGGCTCGCGTCTCCGGAACCCATCCTGATAATCGGCCGGACCGCGATAGACGCCGGCGACGCTTGCCCCGGCCACGCACACATAGGATAACCCGTTTCTGGCTGAGTCCAAAAGATGCATAAAATGCTTATATGAAACATCGCTCCCCGGGGGCATGCACAAAGCATTTCCCGCTTTCCCCGACCACTCCGCAATTTCGCGGATCAGCATCAAATTATATCCCATATTGTAACCGATGCCGTGCCGCATCAGAATATCCGCATATGGAGGCATAACCCACCACGCCGAGGCGGCCACTTGACTTGGCCAGCCATCCATGGAGTTAATAACAAGATGGTTGGGGGCAACTTCCTTGACCGCCTGATAGCATACCCGCAAAAGATCGGTGTATGCCCAACGGCGGAACAACTGCCAATCGGCCCAACGGCGGCCGGTTTGCTCTTCAGGCGCAGGCGGAACAATATCGTCGTTTTTAACATAATTCGTGCCCCATGCTGAATTAAGTTTATCAAGCGTGCCGTACTGGGCCATCATTTTAATTCTGAATAAATTCACGGAATTCGTTTCATATCCGCCCCAATCCGGATAAGAAAACTCATCCTGCCAATAATAACCCAGAAAATACGGATTATCCTTGAGATGAGAAGCCAACTCCTTCAGCTTTTCCACCAAGGCGGAACGAAAACCTTCATGCGTAAAACTGGGATAAAAAGCCCGGCGAACATTTCTGCCATCGGGACCTTTCATTTCCGCATCGGGATGGGACTTGGCATACCCCCAGTTCCCGCCAAACTCGGCGATTTTCGGCATTACCACCGAATACAATCCAAACTTGGCGGCATTGGCGATTTCCCGATCAAGCAGGGTAAAATCCGGTTTCTCAAAGGGATGAATCACGGTCATTGGAATAAAATGCGCTGTCCCCCCCATGCGCGCCCAATACCGGTAGAATTCATCGTTTGTATCCGCGGAAAACGTAAAATCCGCGATGAACGGAAACGGCTTGCCGTCGGCGTAAATGACACTGTCTTTCACCTTGAACTCCCGCGCCCCGGTTTGCCGGTCGGCATTCTCCGTAGCGGCGCATGTATATGCCACTTGAATGCATGCAATCATTCCCGCCGCAAGCATTTGTTTTAATCTTATCATAATGCTTCCCCCTTGATTAAACCGTTTTGCGTTTATAACTGAATGCTTTTTTCATCCTGACACAACAATCATATTTTTCTGTTACGAATATAACGCCGTTTCCATTATTTCACAACAGGACAATTTATACATTCATCTGGATTTCCTGACGCCCCGATCCGAACCGGATAATTTCAGGCTTTTCTTCATTAAAACTATGGATACAATAAAAACAATTATGTCTTTCATTTTAAAACTGGATATTTACCGGCCATCGTCCGAACCTTCCAAGGGCCTGCCGTTCGGCGTCCACAGCGCCGGCCATTACAAAATGCAGGGACCGGTCATCTGTGACCGTCGCATCATACCTTTTGCGCAGCTTTTCTGGTGCGTGGCCGGTTCGGGAACGATCGAGATCGAGAAAAAGAAACGGATACTGAAGAAGCATCAAATAGGATTTTATTTTCCCGGCATGTACCATAACTGGTATTTTGAGCGCGGATACTGGGAGTTTTACTGGCTCGCCCTGGATGGGCCGGTGGTGACGACGATCATCTCATCCTTCGGACTGGAAGCGGCCATTTATGACGCCGGCCCGCCGCCGGTGAAATTGTTTGCCGACCTTAACACGCATGTGCCGAAGCCGTCGCGTAAAAACGAACTTGATGCGGCGGCCGTGGCTTTCTCCATCCTGACGCGCGCCGCCCAGGTCCGCGCCAAACCGCCTGATGAAACAATCCGATGGGCCCTCGATACTCTGCATTTGAAATGGAACTCGCCCGAAATGAGCATCAAGACCCTGGTTGCATCCATCGGCCTGCGCCGGGCTTCGTTCGGGCGCAGGTTTCATGCTTCGGTGGGAATGCACCCCGCAAAATACCTTGAACGCCTTAGAATTCAAAACGCCCTGCCGCTCCTCCAGTATACCAGCCAATCAATCAAGGACGTCGCGCAGCGTTGTGGATTTACGGACCCGAATTATTTTTCCCGCGTCATCCGGCGCATAACCGGCAAAACACCCTTGCAACTCCGTTCGGATAAAAACAATCCCTGAAAATTCACACGCGATTGTCAAGGCACGCTGAAAATAGTCCCTTGCCAAATCCGCGTTTCATACGCGCCCATGTCCACGATAATTTTCAGGATGCGCGCGTTGCCGGCCAGGTCAACCGCGTTCGTCATCCAGGGCTGGTTGGTTCCGGCGTTAACGCAGGGCGAGGTCATCCGCAGGCGATAATCACCCCCGGCCAGGTCTTTCAAAACGGGATTATTCGTGATATTGCCCGTCCCGTTCACCGACGGAATCACGCAGGAATAATTCAACCCCATGTTTCCGGCCGTGTTGGTGAAATTCACCACGCTGGCCGCCGTGTTAAAATAAATGATATTGTTTGTCCCATTGTTTTCCGGACCGACAGCATAAACCCCGCCGCCGGCCACGGCGGCATAATTGCTCACGATCGTGCAATTTACAAGGGTGGTGTTGGTCATCCATATCCCGCCGCCGATATTCGTGGTGGCCTGGTTCCGCGCAATCAGGCAATTGATTATCGTCGCATTCGTGTCGGCAGGCATTCCCGCATAAATTCCACCGCCGGCATTCGTGGTAATATTTCCAATGATGGAGCAATTCCTGATGGTTGTCTTCCCGATATTGTATATCCCCCCGCCATATCCCGCCTTCTCCGCTCCTTTGCAATCAACAATATTCCCCGTGAATGTGCAATTTACAACAAGATCATTCGTGCCGTATAAACCGAGATAAATCGCTCCGCCACGCGACGAAGCGCTGTTATTTACAAACACGCAATTTGAAATGATATTATTGCGGACTGATGAAAACAATGCCCCGCCGTAATAATCATAAGCCCGGTTGCCTTCAAAGCGGCAATCCATTATTCTTGTAACCAAGCTTGGATAACTGTGGTGCAAGCTGACATTGACCGCCCCGCCGCTTTGCCTGGCATAGTTGTTCCTGAAAATACAGTTGGTTATCGTGGCGCCGCCCAGGTCCACATGAACACCTCCGCCATCAGAGTTTAAATTGCTGTTGCCAGCAAACAGACAGTTGACAACCGTTATTATGCCGCCATGTACTATGCCGGCCGAACTGATAGTCCCTGAAAAATTAGTCACCGTGAAGCCGTCGAACACGCCATAATTTGACAGCCAATCAAACTGGATGCATCGGTTGGTGGAATGACTTCCATCCAATATCGTAACGTCCCGTCCGTTGACGCTTTGGAGCCTGAGCGACGTAGCATTGGCTACCTCCATTGAATTTGTCGGATAATAGGTGCCGTTTGTCACCCAGATGAGTTTTCCGCCGGCATTGGTCAGGGCGGCATTGACCACGTCAATGAGGTTAGTCGCCGCCGTGGTCCAGTTTGTATAAGGATCAGTCGCCGTCGCGCCGGGTGTCCCGGGCGGCACAACGTAATGGGTGGCGGCCAGGCACGCCATCCCCATCAGCGACAAAGTTGCTACGACCGCCATTATCCGCCCATGCTTCATGGTGCCTTTTCGACATGCAATCCAATATTTTTCATTTTTATTTTTATCCGGAATTTATAAAACTAAAATATTGTTTCCGGTCTGATTAATTTTGTTTATTTTGCATATTCAATCCGCTTTGTCAATAATGTTTTGTTTTTATGTCGTGTTTTTAAACGTATCCGCTCAGAACATGTGAAAAAATTGGCAAAGATCGCCGAGGCGGGGCTCGGCTCCTACGTTTTTAATAAAATTATGGTCTTTTTTGTAGGAGCGCCACACCTACCCGCCATGCTACGCATAGTGTTGCAGGCGGGCCGTTGGCACGATGATTCTAATTTTTCACAACTCAGAAGTCTTCTCAGTAATGTGGGTGTCTGTATGGAGACGGGACCCGACTTCGCCCAAGGGCTACGCCGGACAAGTCGCAGGGTTCCGCAAAGATGCCCCAAGGGGTTGCACCGGATCCGTGCGCGAAACCGAGTGGCAATCATGGTTCAAGTTAATTTACGGATAAGCTCTAATCGTGTCGGCAATTACACGGCAATAATCAATATTACCGTCGGGCGGCACCTGGTCGGCACTGCCGACAATCAACCGGCCGTCGGCCCAGAGCGCGTCCAGCAAGCGCTTGGTATGCGCGCGGATATCGTCTGACGTCCAGGGATTGGCAAACATGGCGCCCGGGATACCGCCCCAGATAATCGTCTTTGGGTTGGCGGCCAGGGCGCGGAGTTCTTCGATCTCAACGTCGCCGACCGGTCCCGGCGTTATGGCTTCAATGCCGTCAAATCCGCAGGTGGCAAGCCGCGGCAAAAGACCGCGCACCGCGCCGTCAAGATGCACAACCGCATACTTGCCGGCCTTGTGGATTTGGGCCAACCGCCGGCAATAATATTCTTCCATGTAATCGCCGAAATACGAGGCGCAATTGCCGCTATCCAGGTTGTCGCCGAAATGCAGGAGTTCGGCCGGACCGGAGGTAATGCATTCAAAAGCACCGTCATTGGACCGGTCAATGATGGATAATGTGTCCTGGACGGCATTCGGTTCGTCGGCAATAAGATAAATGGTGTTCATAACACCGCACCAATCGGCCAGCAATGCCGGCAGAGGACTGCGCGGCACGGCCGAAATCGGCAGGCCGCTGTCCCCGATTTGCTCGGATATCCGCAAATATTGATCGCCGGCCGGCTCATGCTTCTGCCGCGAAAAAATGTCCTGAACCACCTTGAGATCGTTGACCGTCTTGACGGCATATTCAACGTGCGCCCAGCAGAACGATTGTGGGATATATTCCCAACGCTCGGTCAACTGCCCGCATGGCGTTCGCCAGGATTTTACTCGCTTGCCGTTTGATTCTTCCGTGTGGAATTCAACGCCATCCAACCGGGATGTGAAAAGCGCTCCATGGCATCCATAATAAAAACACACGCCATAATGTTCATGGAGTCTTTTGTAGCCGTCATTGCCTTTGAATTCCGGGGGAATTTTCCCGGTTTTAAGGTTTGCTTCGTACCAATACGACAAATCCGCCAGCCAGGCCGGACGATCCGGCTTGACGCCGTGGAATGGGGCCAAGAAACGTTCCCGCTGCGTCATATGTTTTTTTGGTAATGCTTCAGCCATTGGTGGAGCCGGCCTGCCCTCAGGCCGCTCTGAACGGGACGAGGGGTGATTGCCCGTCGTAGCCCTTGGGCGAAGTCGGGTCTCGTCTCCAAACATCCACTCGCGAGAGGATACTTTTTTTGTCATGTTTTTCCTGTTAGTTAGCTCTTTTACCTTCCATCAGGACGGATTTATTCTATTATCGCCAGTCTTTCGCTCCTGAGCCCGAATTGCACTTTCCCGTTTTTAAAAAATCTTTCCAATTCGTCCGCCGCATACCGGCCCTGGCGCTGGAGTCCATTTGAGGTATGGCCCGCAATATGGGGCGTAAGGCTCACGTTTTTCATATTTCGAAAGGGATGATCCCCAGGCGCCGGCTGAATCAAGGTTTGGTCAATGCAGGCGTAAAACCGGCCGGTCTTCAGTTCCCGGATTAAAGCTTCTTCGTCCACCTCCCCGGCCACGGCCGTGTTCACAAACAAAGCGCCGTCCTTTATTTTTTTTATCAGGTCCTTGTTTATCAGCCCTTTCGTCTGGGGCGTGGAGGGAGCGTGCAGGGTTATCACGTCGGATGACGCCATCAAATGTTCCAAGTCCGATTTTTCAGCTCCCATTTTCCGGCAATCCTCCTCGGATTTATAGGGATCATACAATAGAATTTTTATCTCAAAATTATTCAACAATTTGATCAAGTGCCCCCCGCAATAACCGCCGCCGATTACGCCCACGGTTATATGATAAGGCTCGACGGGCGTTAACGCGCCCGGATAACGATCCTCGTTCCATTTGCCGTGGAATTCCTGCCATTTTCCGCCGGCAATGTCGTCCCGCATAAAAAACACCTTTTTTAAACCGCAGATGATGACGCCCAGCGTGAATTCCGCCACGCCGATCCCCAAGGCCGGAGAAGTCGTGGTAATGACCACACCATTGTCCAAAAGTTTTTTTATGGTATCCTCGGATATGACCGGCTTTATTGTTCCGGCGCAATGACATATCACTTTCAGATTCTTGGCAGACGCCAGGGTTTCCAGGTCAAGTTTCGGCGTCACCCAGGAAGTTATTATGCCGTCCGCGTCCTTCAGCAAATTTCTTACGGCAAGCGCATCAAGCTTGTCGTTTTCCGGCTCAATGATCCGGGCGAATGATTTAATGCGATTCAGTTCAATTTCGGAAAAAAGATTATTTTTCCACCGCTGTGAGATCAAGAAAGCGATCCTTGGGCCGGCATCTGATTTAACTTGTTTGGGCATTGATGTTTTCCTTTTATTTCATCACACGTTTTAATCCATTACAATGAATCATGCAATTTAAAAATTGTGCCACATGGGCTTCTCTGGGCAAAGAAGCCGGGGTGCGGTCACCCCGGCTCCAAATCATTGGCCGGCAACTATTAATTTCAAATTGCCTTAAATTACCATCTTCCGCGTGCTGTTGCGGAGTTTGGCGCCCGCCGCCAGGATGCGGATAATCTCCAGCGTCTCTTCCGCCGGGAAAGGCGGCTTGCCGGTCTTGACCATCTGGACAAAGCGCTTCAGCATCGTTGAATAGAAATAAGCGCTGTCCTTGATCGTCACCTGCCGCCAGCCTTTTGTTCCATAGAGATTTACCTGGAACACATACCCCATTTCCTTGTTGACGGTCAACGTGAAAAGGCGGCCGTCCTTGTATTCAATCGTGAGCACGTCCCTGTTGATGCTTCCGGCATTGCGCACCGAACGCACGCCGGGACCCACCAGGGTTATCAACGCTTCCAGCGAATGAATCCCGTAAAACACGAGTTCATTCGGCCCGAGCGCATTGCCGGTGATAATGTCGCCCACGGCCGCGCGGTCTTTGCGGTTGAATTCTTCTATCTCGCGGGCAAAACGCAAGGCGGAACACGACATGAACAGCGCCTTGTGCTTGCGCGCCACGGCAACAATTGATTCCGCTTCGCGGGGATCGGCCGAGAGCGGCTTATCCGCAAAGGTCGGCACGCCTTCCTTCAGGAACACGGCCGCGCGTTTCTGATGTTTCATGCTGCAATCATCGGGGATCATGACCGCATCAACCTTGCCGATCACATCCTCCTGCCGGCCCACAACATTCGGAATATCGCAAACCCTGGCCAGCAGTTCGGCATCCGCCCGGTTGTCATCAAACACGTGCGTCACTTTTGCCCCCGGCACCCGCGCCGTGTCCGGATAGACCGGGAATTTGTGTTCTTTCACCAGCGCCTTGTCACTGCCGTTGAACATTTGCGACCAGCTCTTCGCATGCCAGTGTTTCGCTCCGCCAATCATCGCTATCTTGATCATTTTGCGTCCTCCAATGTATGTTGTGTTAATCAACCAATATTACTCGTTCGTTCTTAGGCACAAAGGCACATAGGCAGAAGGCACAAAGTTAATTTCAAAGAGGCGGCAGAGCCGGCTACAGTTAAAAAGTAACCCAGCCCTGCTGCACCTAACTTGATTTCGGATATCTTCACTTCCAGCTATGTACCTCTGTGCCTTTGCCACTTTGTGCCTACTTCCGCTAAATTTTTACTGCTTTACCAGCCTGCGAGCTTTCCCAGATCGCCTCGGCAATCTGCAACGCCTTGGCGCCGTCAAAGAGATCGGCCCGCAGTTCGTCAAGACCGAGGATTTTCCGCGCAAAATTCTGCAGTTCGCCGGCATAGCCGACCATGCCTTCGGCCTTGCTTCCCAGATATTCCGTGAATTCAGGCCGCCACTGGAAGATCTGTGCCCGGCCCATGGTGCCGTAACCCGCCAGGGGGTTGATCAATTCCGGCATCGGTTTTGTATTCGCGTGGTAATTCAACTCCACCATGTCGCGCACTTCCAGCCAGCATTCCATGCCCGCAACCATGAAATATTCCGACATCTGGAAACTCGGCCCCTGGCAGGCGTTCATGTTCATGACCCCGACCGCGCCATCCTTGAACCTGACCGATATTGCGTAGGCAAAGTTCGCCGCCGCCTCATAACGCTTGAAAACGCTCAAGGTTGCGTAAATCTCGGATACATCGCCGCCAAAGAAACGGATCAGGTCAAAAATATGGACCGCCTGCCCGATCAAATAGGCGCGCTCCGGCTCCTTGATTCCCCAGATGGCCGGATAGCGGCCATTGCAAAAACGGACTTCCAGCGCTGTCGGCCGGCCAAATTCTTTTTTCGCGACAATCCCCTTGGCCATGCGGTAAGCGGTTGAACTGCGTTTCATGAAGGCCATGGCGCCGTACAATTTCCTTTTCTTGGCGTATTCCGCCAACTCCAGGGCTTCCTTGTAGGTCAGGGCCGATGGCTTTTCAACAAAGATCGGCAGGCCGGCGTCCAGGCAGCGTTTCCCCACCTCATAATGCATCTGGGGCGGGCCGACGATGACCGCGCCATCCAGTTTCTCCTGCGCAAACATAGTGTCCAGGTCGGTGTACATCCGCCGCGCGCCGAAATTGCGCGCGTTCCTTTCCGCCAGTTCCTTTTGTTTGTCGCAGACCGCCACCAAATCAAACTCCGGGATGGTATGAATCGTGGGATACAAACTTCCCGTTGCATGGCCGCCGCACCCAACGAACGCGATTTTCGCCGCCTTGGTTTCCTTACTCATGATATCCTCGCCTCCTGTTATTGTTGTTTAGTCCAGACCTATACTTAAAAACAATGATTACTATATTAAAATACTGTTATCCGGCAATGGACAGGATCACCTTTCTTGTGTATTATTTCACCTTACTCTTTCGTAGAATCCGTAAATAGAATAATACCTGATATGTCAGGAACCGTGATGAAAAGCAAGAAAAGGAATTACCACGGAGGCACAGAATAGCAGAGGTTGCTTGAAATCATCCCGAGACGTTAGCACGCTCGGGACAGATTTCAAGCAAGACTTGTTATTGGAGAAAGAAGGGAGTTTTTATATCTCCCATTTTCTCCAGTAATAAAGTGCATTGACAAATTTGGGGGCAACATTTCGTTGTTTACAAATTTGACAAACCTTATCTTTTTCCGACCTCCGTGTCTCAGTGACCTCGGTGGTCAATTTGATTTTACTTAGGTTGTGGGCATAGTCCGCATTGGATATTAAAGAATTAACCACAGAGACACGGAAGCACGGAGAAGAAAAGGAGCTGACACATCATGATCGAAGATAAATTGACCGAACAAATCATTGGCGCAGCGATTGAGGTCCACAAACACTGGGGCCCCGGGTTGTACGAAGAAATCTATGAAAACAGCATGTGTGTTGAATTGCGATTAAGGAAAATGCCTTTTGAAAATCAATTAAGCCTGCCGCTGATCTATAAAGGTGAACGAGTTGGCAATGATCTTCGGCTTGATTTGGTTGTACAAAAGGCGGTTGTGGTTGAGTTAAAAGCAGTTACTCAACTGGAGGCAATTCACGAAGCACAACTCTTGACTTATATGAAACTGACCAAGTGCAGAGTCGGATTATTGATCAACTTCAATGTGCCAACTATCAAACAGGGGCTTAAGCGTATGGTGTTATGAAATCATTCATCTTCCTCCCCAACACAGCCGTTTTTGTCAAAATTGGGAGTAGCTCGTTCCGACCCGTTCCGAGGAGTCAGGACAAGGAGAGCGTCAGAGTGAACAGAAAGCTAATCTCAATTTTGACAAAAATCTCCTCTTGTTTTATCTCCATGTCTCCGTGCCTCTGTGGTAAATTGTTTGATTATGAATTTTATGAAATGACTTGAAAAATTGGAGCAAGACAATGGGACTTTATTACGACCCCAATATACGCATTTTGATAATCAACCGGAATACCCTGCGCAAATGGCATACCGATGATTTCAAAGTCTCTTTCTGGCGATTATACTGGGACAGCGCTCCCGGCGCGACAATCAGTTACCGGGACAAGGTGATTTCCCTGACCCCGGGAAGGATTGTTCTTGTGCCGCCCAATACCGGCATCAGCCAGAGACTGGTTCACGGCACGCCATCCCAATTCTATGCGCATTTTTTTGCCGATGCGCCCTTTGACCGGTTGCACTCCAGGATTTACGTGTTCAAGCCCGAGCCGGACATGCTGGCCATGATGAAATCCCTGCCCGCAAATGATAAAAATCATTTAGTCCATGATCTCGAACTGACATTGTCCGTGCGCGGTTTAATTCATTATTTGCTGGCGCGCATTCCCGCGGCCGAACTGCAGACAACTACCCGGCGCCCGCCGCGTTTGACTGAAAACATGGCTTTTATTGAATCGCACATCCACCGGTCGGTCTCCGACCGTGAAATCGCGCAACACATCGGCTTGAGCGTAAACGCCATGTTGCGTATTTACAAGCGCGAGCTGGGTATTTCCCCGCAAAAATACCTGCGGAGAAAGCGCATTGAAAAAGCCTGTGCGCTCCTCCATGATCCGCAACGGAGCATCAAACAGATTGCGGAAGAAACCGGATTCTGCGACCGGTATTATTTTTCACGCGCCTTCAAAGACCTTCAAAACATCACGCCATCAAAATACCGGATCCGGTTTGGGACCGACCAGGGAAACAGACCGTAGCCTGCCAGTAGCGGCCTTAAAATTAGCTAAAAAGGCTGTAATATCTCTCCGCCACAGCGGATCCGCCTTGGAGGGCGAACCTGTGGTGAGCCAGACACGCGTTGTGATGATTGCTCGCGGCTCGGTACCAACCTTTGCTCGGAAGCTACGGCGTGGCAGACAGCCGCACCCATGACCACCGTGCAGGATTTACATCACACAACAACTTTTTCGAGCAAGCTCAAGATAGAACGCCTGTTTGTAAAACTTACATCTACCCCAAATGGACATAATAATTCCATTTTTCAACCGGCACCGGCAGGGGCTGGTTGAGCACGGCCGATTTCATCGCCAATTCCGACAGGAAAGTGGCCCGATATCCATCCATTTCATCGCAGGGTGGTTTGGTATCGTTCAGGATTGAATCTATAAACCCGTTGAACATCAGTTTATAGCCGTGATCCGCCAGTAAATCACTCCACACGTTCTTCATGTTTGCCGTTCCTTTACAAGAGGCCTGCCGCTTTTTCATAAAACCGGCCAATCCACCTTCTTTGCCGACCTTTGGCAAAGGATCGCGCGCCAAATCAAAGAGCTCGCGTTCCGTTCCCGGCCGGCCGTAATACTGGTTCTCCAAAAAAAACTCCATCCGAAACAAGGCGGCGTCGCAGGCAATTTCATACATCTCCTTCGGATAATCAAACGTTCCGTTCGGAGTCATGAGGATTGTGGCCGCGTTCCCGCTCTGGAACGCCACATGAATGCCGTAGCGCATCCGGGTTGAGCCCCAGGCCCTGATCTCCACCGGCCGGTCATTGTCAAAAAGCCAGCACGACAAATCGAGCCAGTGCGCCGCCTCGCCGATAATCAACCCTCCGCCATGAAAGGGATCCAGATGCACCATCCGGTAACTGGCGCTTTCATCCTGCACGCGAACCAGGAAGTCGGTCACCTTTTCTTCCTCAAGCTGTTCATGCGCAACTTCAATATAACGCCAGGGCTGGCGTTTCGGCTTGGCCTGATGCTTCACCCATTCGCGTTTCAACGCCGTCACCGCCGGGGCCATGCGCCGCATGTAATCAACGCAGAGCTTGACCTTGGCCTGCCGCACCGCCCGGATAATATCGTAACATTCTTTTTCCGTCATCGCCAACGGCTTCTCGCAAAAGATATGCTTGCCGTGCGCGGCCGCGCTTTCAATAATGGGAACGCGCGCCTCATGCGTCGTGGCGATGCAGACAATATCCACTTCCGGATCCTCGGTCACATCCGTGAAATCACCGGTGGTTTGTCCCGCCTTGAATTTGTCGGCAAAAAGCTTCGCGTTCTTGTCCGAAACATCGCACGCCCATTTGAATCCCGCCACGTGCGGATTGGCCAATGCGTTCGGACCATGCTGGTCCCGCCCAAATGCGCCGCAGCCAACCTGGCCGATTACGAACTTTTTATTTTGTTTGCTCATTGGTCGCCATCCTTTCTGTTTATTTTTTACCAAGCGTTCTCTCTATCTTTCAAAAATTGATCTTCCACTTTTGTTATTTCGTCATGACCTCATGATCCGTAATCGCCACGAAACCATATCCGTGGTTCCGATACCATTCCGCGACTTCAACGGGATTGGTCATCCCATCGTTGACCGAACACGTCGTATGGGTATGCAGGTTGCCTTTATACCACGAACCCGCGCCTTGATAAGGATCCCGCACCCGTCCCCGCTCCATAAAAAACGGCTGGGACCAGGCCCTTTTCCCCTTGGAATCAACCAATTCAACGCGAACATATCGCTCCGCTTCAGTCACATGATAGGCGGCTTTAACTCCTTTATGACTTTGCAGTTTCCTGCCGTTAATTCCGATAAAATTTATCCGGCATTCATCCGTGCCTTCCGGTAAAACCACGTGGAGCGCGCCATGCTTGTGATCATAGAAAATACTTTCCAACGCCGGACCATTTGAAGCATAAAAGCGCCCGGCCTTGACGGCGTTAATCACGCTCCGGCAGTCAACCCGCGTTAATTTGGCAACAATCCAACCTTTGCCGCTGTCGCTATACACGTTATGGGCATCGTCCGAGGCCACCGCCCATATTCTCCGGCCATGAGAGAGCAAATAGTCCCATTTTTTCGTCCATACCGTTTTTCCCATCAAATTATAGACCTCCATCGCGTCAAATCCATCAAGACGCATTATTTCCTCCGCCGTCGCCCCTAAAAGCCAATCCGGATGGCAAAGTAACCTGGCCGTCAACCTTTTATCCTCCCCCAGCACTACGCCATCACACCTCCCGAAAAGACGACCGACTTCCATTCCCCGGAGAATCGTGAATTTTCCCACGGCAGTCTCTTCCGTTGGGATTGATTTTTTGCCTGGACAACCAATTTTATAAAAGCTCTGCCGGTCAATTCCCGCTGTTTTCCGCGTTTGCCGGTCAATTAATTCCGCCTGGATGGCATATTTCCCTTCCGGCAACGCCTTCATGGCTATTTCCTGCCGGCAATCCGCCGTCCTTACGGATGTGATTCTGCCTCTCCAAACCGTTTTTCGATTGCCTTCCGGCATTATCCGCGTCACAACATCATAGCGGCGCAAATCACAACTCCTCGCGCCGATAATAACGCGCATATTGCGAGGATTTTCACGACCATAATAAAAATATTGTTCCGGCAATATTTTCACCAATGGCGGAACGGATATCGCCCGCCGCTCGCAATATAAAATTCTGCCGGACAACTTATCGCTGACTGTCAGACAAAAGTCATGGACCCCGCCTTCCGCGGCGCCAAAGGAGAAAAAGAACTGCCGCGGTTCGCCCTGATAAAACTGCGCTGGTTTGGTTTTTGTCCGGATTATTCCTGACGGAAAAACAACCCGGGCATCAATCCTGACCGGCTTTGCCGGCGCTGTCCTTTTGGTCAGCGAGATCCCGAATTCAAGCTTATCGCCGGCAAGCATATTCCCGGAATAAAAGCCATCCAGCGTGTAGAACGCCCGGTCAAAGGCCAGATGACCGAAAAGCTCAGGACACCGGAACCGCGGCAGGCAGGGCGCCGCCGAACTGTAGTGTAATTCACCGAATGCCACGAATCTTGTTCGCACAAAGTTTACGCCCCAGACGTCGCCGGGGCGGATCGTTTTAACGCCGAGACTGGCAAGGGGCATCGTCATGCCGGCCTTCCACGAATCACGCTCCACGCTGACCGCCGTCCTGGCGGCGCTGTTCCAGTCCCCTACCCGGTTGCCGCGCAGAATCCTTTCCGTAAAACATTCCCCCAGCATGTTCAATTCAACGTGATAATACGATTCATGGTCATGTTCCGGATTGAGGAAAGCCTCAACGATGTTATTCCGCAGGAAAGCCGCATCCGCGCGCCGGCCCCGGAGAGTTTCCTCCATGTAAAACTGTAAATACAGATTTTGCGCGTCAAAACCGATGCGCATCCTGGTCCGCGGCGCTGATAATCCTCCGGACTTTAAAGCAAAAAAACTCCCGATGCATGCGCCATGCGTCCGCTTAACGGTCAAATACGGGATCAGCAAACCTTCCTGAGAATTTTCCATGATATCCGCGTTAATTAAGACTTGTGCGGCAATTAAGTTTTATTTCTTGTGCTTTTTATCAAACCAGGCGTTTTCACCCTTCAGATATTGCATCAATTCAACAACGGCGCCGTCCTTGGTTTGGAAAAAACCGACCCGCACGAATCCGCCGACATTAAAGGGTTTCAAGAGCACTTTCATGCCTTTGGAAGCTTTCTTGATATCTTTTACGCGGAAAGCCGCGTGCGCCTGGTCGCGCACGGCGTTTTTTACCGGCGTATCCGCCTCGTACCTGAGCCATTCAACATGAAACGGATGACTCTTGGGATCAGTCACCCACACCCGGGTTGATTCCACCCAGTTTTCATTCGCCTTTTTTTCATTCGTAATTAAACCAATATGATCGAATTCCATCTTTTTCTTTCCTTTCTACTTAACCACTGATTACGCTGATAACACTGATGTTACAGATTTTTTTCAATATCCGTGCTATCCGTGAAATCCGTGGTAATTTATTCTTCCGTCTGTTTCCTTACAAACTCACAACCTTTCCCGACTCCGCCGACTGCTCCGCGGCGCACATGGCAACCACAGCCGCCTTGGACTCGTCCGGCGTGATTATTTCCGGACTTTTTTTGTCCTGAATACATTTAACAAAATACTCCAATTCCGTTTTCAAGACGCCGATGCGTTGTCCATGAAGACTGGGCCAATAAACCGTGTCCGGCTTATGCATGCCTTTCCCGTCATTAATGGTCAAACCGGCATTGCCGCAGTCAATATAAAGCGCGCCTTTATCGCCGATAATTTCCATCCGCGCGTCAATCGCAAACGGAGTGCTGTCCGGCAAGGCCCAGACCGTTTCAATGACGCCCACCGCGCCGCCCGCAAAACGGCACATCGCCCAGCCGATATCCGGATAACGGAATTTGCGCGTGCGGACATTCCGGGCATAAACCGATGAGATCCGGTCTTGCGTCAGCCAGAGCATGATGTCCACGTCATGAATGCCGTCGCCCATGAGCGGCGAAATCTTGTCAAGCACTCCGGCGCCGATTGAAGCCGGCAGATTGCGCGCGGCATGCATGGAAACAATTTTACCGATGCGTCCCGCCATCACCGCCTCCCTGGCCAGCGCCACGCGCGGATCAAACCGGCAGATATGGCCGACCATGAATATTCCCCCGGCATTTTTTGCGGCGGCGATGATCGCGTCGCATTCGCCGGGCGTGGCGGCCATAGGTTTTTCAAGAAAAACATGTTTCCCCGATTGCAGGGCCGCAACCGTGATATCGCGGTGATCATTAAAATGCGTCACGATGCTTACCGCGTCAATCGCGGGATCATTCAAAAGCGCCTTATAATCCGTATAAGTTTTGGGAACATTGAATTTTTCCGCCACCTCCCGGAGCCGGTCCGCGCGCCGCGTGCAAACCGCGGCCAGCTTCACGCCCGGAATACCCTGAAACGCTTCGGCGTGTTTTTCGCCGAAAAAACCAAGCCCGATGATGCCGTATCTGATTTCTTGCATGATTATTCCTCCATAAATATTTGCTAGCCGATATATTTCAACGGCGTGCGTTTTTTACCGCCCTGGCGGAACGCAACCGCGTCGTCAATGATCCGGATGATATCATATTGCGGATTGTACCCCAATATTGACCGCGCCTTGGCGATGCTGTGCTGGAAATCATGGAAACATTTTTCTTCAAACTCCACGACCGGCAGATTGAGTTTTTCCGCCGCATACCCGGCCGCAACCCCGTAACTGAAAGCCGATGGCCCGGTGATGGCGAAGGCCTGCCCGATGGCCGCCTGGTTGCCGACCGCCAGCATGATGCCCTGGATAACGTCCTTGATCCCGACAATATGGCGAATTCCGGGCTTGCCGCCGGGATGAATCAGCTTGGCGATCCCGTCCATTTTCTTTCTGAAAAACTCCTTCTGTTTCGGTGTTTTTGCCAGTTCGCTCCAGATCGGCACGCCGAAATTCGGTTCTTTCAAGGTCAGGTGCGCAAGGATGTCATCCTCATCATGCACCCATGAAAACCGCAGGACTGTTATAGGCAGTTTGTACTGGATAACATATTGCTCGCACATCGTTTCCTCCAGCACCTTGGAGAACGCATAATATCCCGGATAAGCCTGATGGGGAATCGTCTCATCAATCGGGAATGGATGCGGATAATAAAAAATCCCCACGCGGGCGTCCGACCCGGCCTGGATGAACTGTTTTATATGCCCGCAGTTTTTCGCCTCATCCAGAAGAAAGAATGTGCCTTTGACGTTCGTGTCCATGAAAAGCGCGCGGTTTTCCTTGCAGTTGGCCAGGTGGATAACCGCATCCATGTCCTTCAACGCCTTTTTGGCCAGGGCGGCATCCCGCAAATCGCCGCGTATGATCTCCACTTTCGCCGGACAGTTAATTTTGTCATCGCCGAATTCAAGGGCCCGAACACAATATCCGGCCTTGACCAGTTCCGGCAGCAAGGCGCGCCCTATTTTGCCGCTTCCCCCGGTCATGAACACATTTTTAATTTTCATCTATGTTATCCTTTCTGTTTATTCCATAACTCCCGACTGCTATGCTTATGTTGTCTTTTTGTCATTTCCGTTTGTCCCGGACGGCACGGGAATGACTGAAAGAAATCTCCGCCGGCAGGCGTACCGGCGCAAAACGGGCGGCCGGTTTTGCGAGCTTAACCGTGAGATATTCAGCCGTTTTTTCCGCCATGGCCGCAACGTTTTGCCTTATCACCGGGAAAGGCGAAGTCAGCGTGCGCCACGACGCAAAATCGGCGGCATCATTGATCACCAGGACCGGCGGATCAAATCCGATTATTTGCACGTCGCCGGGAATGGTCAAGCCCGTGTCGCGCGCCGCATCCAGGAATCCCGGCAAGAACCTGTTTGACTCAAAGAAAAAACCGCTCCCGACCGGCAGATGACGGAGAATCGGCAGGCACTTTTTGCGGACTTCCCCGCGTTCCGGCGCGCAGAGGATCATGTCTTTTTGATTCATTTTCACGACATCCTTGACGCCCCCCAGCCGGTCATCCAAGACCTCATGACGGCGCCGTTCGCCAATATAAAAAAAACGTTTGACGCCTTTTTTAGCAAGCCATGCGGCGCCCCGCCCGGCCGAACTCCTTCCATCGGTAATCACATAATGAAAATCCTCATTTGGCAAATAACTGTCAACACAGACAACCATTGTGCCGGACGCGGCAATACGGCGCAACAACGGCGCGTTAATCCCGCCTTCGGCCGGGGCGATGACCAATGCGTCAACAAAACGACTACGCAACGTTTCCAGGTGCTCCTTTTCGCAAAGGCCGTTGTCCTGGCTGTTGCAGATCAACGTTTGATATCCGTGGGCAAACAGCTTCACTTCAAGCAAGCGGATTAATTCCGGATAGTACAAGGTGGTCATGTCCGGCACCACCACGCCTATGGCGCCGGCTTTTTTCCCTTTCAGGCTGCGGGCAATCAGGTTGGGACGGTAATTAAGCTCACGCGCCGTGTTTTCAATCAACTCGCGTTTTTCATCGCTGATCCGGATCGGCACGTGATTAAGCACCTTGCTGACCGCGGTCGTTGATACTCCGACCTTTTGGGCAATATCTTTCAAGCTGAACAAGCGCATTTTTATCCTTTTTCAACAATCAGCGCCCGGCACGGAAAAGCGCAGGTATCCTTGACCCGCGGCGGCAGGGCGATCAGGGTCGCGCGTTTTGAGCGCACTTTGCGTAAATTTACCAGAGGCGCCAAAATCAGCAGCCCGCGCTCAAACATGCGGTTCACCAACCCTTCGGAAACCGAGGGATCATCATAGCAGGGAACATCGCCGCCCAAAAGCACGGGCCGTTTTTCCAGCACCCAGTCCATGGCCGCGGATGTAAAATGCGGACTGTTCACGACAAAGACAGGCTTGTTCCACATCCTGTCCCATCCGGTGGCGACAATCACAGCGTCGCCCTTTTTGATTCGCGCGCCTGATTTTTTCAATTCCTTGAGAGTGATATGCTCCCGCGGACGTTTTGTTGCAAGCTGAATAATGACCGCCGGCATGATCAGCTTTTTCGCAGGAATATCATCCAAGGCCGGCGCACGCGGCAAACGATGCGCCGCCGTCTCAAGATAAGTGCCGGCAAGCGAATACAACGCAAAGGCATAATTGGTCTCGCCCTTTCCGGACAGCCGGCGGATGCGAACCGGCGGCAAAGCCCCCCCGTAATTCCACATCCCCTCCTCGGTCAACCCGGTTATGTCGGTAATTTTCATGTTTTTCGCCTTTGATTTATCGTTTAACCATCAATATTCCAGAATATCGCGCGCATGTCAAATAAATAAAATGAAAAAAATAAGTTTTTAAACGATCTTCGGGAATTATCTTGCCATTTGACGGGGGAGAAATTAATCTTTGGCCGATTTAACTTATTCCGCGCCTGTAGCTCAACTGGATAGAGTGTCGGCCTCCGAAGCCGAAGGTTGTGGGTTCGACCCCCGCCAGGCGCATTCCGGAAAAAAGACCGTGTGCCTTGACTGATAACTTGTCCATTTCCTGAAATAAGGCGAAATAGGTTTAAATAGCCTGAAAACAAACGACTTACGACGCATTTTCAACAAGCGGTTTGTCTCATAATTTGTCCACATTTTTTACCATGTCCACTTTCGATTTCCAAACTACTTCACAATGTCCCTTTTTATAAGCCATTGAAAAATCGCATCTTATAAAATCGGCGGAACTCGGAAATCGGGAAAGTGGACATTTTATCAGTCAAACGAAGGGTCGTGAAGCGTGAAGTGGTTTTTGCCTCAAAACCGGACCGCCAAGGGGGCCAGAACCACAAAAAAGGGACGGCAAAGGAAGTTTTCAGGAAGAAAAATTTGACAAAATTTTGCCACTTTTCTCAAAGCTGGCGCGAAAACCGATCAAAAGGGTCTTTTCAAACCAATTTCCGGCCGATTTCAAGCGGTTGAAATGGACTTGCAAAGGGAATTTCAATCGGTATATATTAGTTGGGGATGAAAATGAAAAAGGCGACTTGGAGCGATATAGATCGGTGCATGAATCATGGCACACTTGCCGATCAAGACCGCGAGACTCTTGAAGCGTTTTCACATGTCATCCCCGATCCATCTACAAACACTGTCTACCACCATCGTTTTCAAAGCGCAAAGGAAATTATACGTGATAGACTCAGACAAATAGAGTCCCAGGATAAAACCGGTCAATCCCCCACGGCACGCTGGCACGATCACCCTATGGGCAAGATAGCGATTGGCGCAATCTCTGCGGCCATCGGCGGAATCGTGGTGTTTGTACTGACACAGTTGCTTAAGCATGGTTTTCCCTTTCTGAAATGAAAGATCCCGAAGGATAAAACATGCGAGAAACAATACGCTGCACATCTTGCCGGAACATTGTTCAAAATGTGGAGCGCCGGAATCCGAGACTGCCATGTATCAAATGTGGACGCAACGAGTGGCAGGTCGTAATGCAAGCAGATCACGATCTTCCAGTATCCACAGGAAAGACACGTATGTGGACAGTCTGCGGCGGGAAGCCTTCCAGTGACAAAACACGTATTTGGACAGGCGGAAAAACCATCAAAGAAAAACTTGAGTCTCACGAAATTTGTGTTCGCACGGGACAACTCGTGAAAAAAGTCCGAATCATTGATCGCGAGACAGATAAGTATGAGGAACTTATTAGGGATCAACTGACAGGAGAGATTATCCACCACTGCAAAGAATCATTGAGTCAGCATAGAGATCATGGATCAGCGAAAAGAAGAAAAATTGTCCAATGAGTTTCATCATTATGTGCGTGATCATAAAGAATTACAATTGGCGTTAAATAGCGTGGAATGGCGTTTTATACCGTTGTATGGCGTATTTTAGCGAGACCGACCGAGGGAAGGCAAATTCATAAAGAATTACAAAAAAAACGATATCGATAACCAATTGGCGTGGGGTTCAGAGGACTTTTATGACACCTTTTGCGACACTTTTATGACATAAAAAGACGCTGTTTAAATCCATCTTGATGACAAATACCGAGGAAAAATGAAATTCTTGCCAATCTTGGATAGCGATGATTTCTAATCCTTTCTGCACAAAACTGTAATCCTTTTTGATTCTTAACACTGTTATTTCGCCGGAATACTTTTACCAGCGGCGAGTTGTTCCATCCGGGCCGGATCATTGGCGAGTTTTTCCAAGGCCGGGTTGGAGGCAACCGTTTTAATCGGCTTGCCATATGCCGAGATACGGACAATGTAGCCTATCCACCCAACGCTCAATTCATCTTTGCCATCCATCACTGCCGCGTGAAAAGATAAGTTTGTTGACGCCATGGATTCCAGCGATATTTGCAGCGATTTCTTATCACGGCATTGCGTGGTAGAAACAAACTTATACCCTTTGCCGGCCGCCATTTTCCCTTTCACAGTCTCGCGTGTTTTTCCATGGTCGAGGAAAAAAACATCCAGATTATAAGATGCGGGAATAGACTGATTATTCTTCAGGTTAACATTGATATCTAACGTAGGATAACAGCCCATATATCCTGGATTGGTCGGCTTTTTGCTTAGGCAATCCACCTTCAAATCTGTTCCGATAATAATACTTTGCCACTCGGCGGGTAATGGAGCATTTGTTTGTCCGAATGCGGACGATAAGAGAAAAGCGATAGAAAGCAATGTTCCGATTATTTTCATGATTACATTATAGGCGGACGGTTGTGGGATGCAAGCAAGAAATTAACAGGGTTTCGGGCATGGGGACGAAGATCAAATTAATTAAAGAAAAGATGTTGATATGACTTTTCGATTACGATTTTAGTCTCTTTCGGACAGATAGAATCTGATCCATTTTCATGCCCTTATAATGTATTTCGCGTTTGCGCTCAAAATCTATTGACGTGCGCCATAATTGATTTATGAAGTCTTCAAGATGTTCTGGTGGAATTTGATATATCCAACTTTCTGCCAGAAATCTTATCATTTTTTTTGCTTCACCAATCCGATCTGATTCCGGGAGATAAACCCATCCCGTTTCATCTACATTCTTATTAAGACGTTGAAGTCTTTGTTTTAATTCAGCATTCAAAACATTATTGAAAGCATCGTTGAATAACATGCCTGGCTTAATGGAATTCACCAAGGCTCCAAGGTCTGAAAAAATAGACGGCTGGAAAAACCCCTCTCCTTTTGCAAGCCATTCTTCATTAATATTCAATTCCCGGCATAATAATAGAGCGACATCAGCTCGTAGTGGAGCCCGGCCATATTCATAACTCGCAAGCCGCTCACGGCCAATACCAATCTTTTGGGCTATTTCATCTAAGGTATATTCGAATATTTTCCGTATCTCGGCTAAACGTCGGCATATTGCAATCTCTTCAGGAGGAAGTTTATTTTTTTTCATATAGCTTTCTCTATTAATAAAACCGTCGCCGTTGCGTATCAACACAACACACACAGTCCTAATGTGTTATATATCTGAAAATAATTGCATTTTTTTTCTTGACATTAATTACCATTTAGGTAATTATTACCATTATATTAATTTATACATGGTTTCTAATCTGTTAAATTAATGTATGAAAATGTTGTTATAAAAACAATGAAAATCGTCAATCAAACAACGAAAAATTATGCATAAATGTGACGGAAAATTATTGCGCATAACACTGACTCGGTCTGGGTTGAGCCATTCTGATTTGGCAAAACAAATCGGATTTTCCAGGAGTTCCGTCAGCAATGTATTATGCAACAACAGCGGCAGCTGTCCAGTCCGCTTGAAAATCGAATCTGTCCTTGGTCCAATCTGGTCCACGTCTGAAGAGCATGAGCGCCGGATCCAGTTGACCAGGCATCTGGGCTTTGACCCCTACCTGGCCGGCATATTTGAGCTTCGGAAGAAAGCCGGGGAATTGAAAATTCACGGGCGTTCAAAACATCTTCACAAGCAGGCTCTGATTGATTTTCTTGCCGAGCATTATCTTTCCGAACACTCGCGACCGAAACGTCAAGACAAAAAACTATCCGGCAAGTCCTTTACGCCTGAACTATGAACCTTAAATATAACAGGTAAAATCCCATGCCAGACAATGAAGTAAAAATAAAAATAGACATTGCCAAAACCGGTGAAGGCGCCAAACAGGCAAAAGCCGAACTTGACCAGGTTAAAGATTCAGCCAATAAAGCCGATTCTTCTGCCGGTAACTTACGCACCGGCATGGGCGGTCTCACTTCCGCTCTGCACGGCCTCTCCTATATCCTCACCGGCGCCCAAAACGGCATTCGCGGTATCGCCCTCGCCACCGGCGGTTTCTTCCAACTTGTCTTCGCCCATCCTATCGGACGCCTCGTCGGCGCACTCGTTACTCTTTGCGCCACTCTCTATACCGTGATAAGTGGGCTCAATAAAACAAAAGAAAGCTTGGAAGAGGCAAAATCAAAAGCAGATATCGCGGCGAAAGCACTTGATAAAATCGCACAGACTAATCTCGATAGGCTGACGAAATCTGTCTCAGATCTGAATGTTCGCTTGGCCCAAACACTTGCCGAAACTGATGCGGCCGTGGAAGGATTAAAAGCCATGCGCGATGCCGAATTGGCAGTCGAAACCGCAAAAGTAAATAAAGCCGTCGCCGCCGGTGAAATCACCCCGGAAGAAGGCGAACGCCGGAAATTACTGCTTAAAAAAGAATCGGATACCACCCAGCGTACCTATGAATTTGCCACGCTTAAAAAACAACGGGAGGAAATTGAAGCCGTTGATCATGAAAATAGAAACACATTACAACATCTGACCGAAGAAAAAGAAAAATGGGAAGAAACGTATGATGCTACCGCTGAGAAGGCATTGGAGGAAGAACTCGTCTCTCCTGAGGAATTAACGGCCGGCGATCTCTCTGAACCTAAAAAACGTGCCCAAGAGAAGAAAGAAAAAGCCGAAAGCAACTTGTTCAGAAAAACGCTGCTTCCCTTTTCCAATACCGGTTACGAGCATAAACAAATCTATCAAGCAGAAGAAGATATCCGTCTTGTTAATCAACTGGAACGTGAACAACGGCTCAAAGACCAGGCGAAAAAACAATATGACGCGAATGCCCCGCTCCTTGAAAAAGAAATCGCCCAAAACGCACTTCTCGAGGATAAACAACAAGTTCGTTTTAGGGTCATTGAAGCCGAACAAAAATCAACCGATGAGGAACTCAAAGCTTCCCTGCAATCTCTTAATATAAAGGAAGCACAGCGTAAAAAGACAGAGGAACTCAAATTAAAACGCGAAACCCTTGAGCGCGAATATCAAAAGGCCGAAGAATCACACAACGTCGGCAAGGCAAAAGAGCTATCCCAATCCGTCGCGGCCGTCGAAGTCCAAGAATACGAAACCTCAATCATGGGAACCAGGGTAGAACCCGCAATGAAAGAGGCCGAAGTTAAGAATATCCGCGAAAAACGCGCCCGCGAACTGGAAAAATTCACTGCCGAAGAAGACAAAAAAGACATTATTAAACGCGCCGAACTCGCGCGCGACCTGCAACGTACCGAAGAACAGAATGCCAAAATCCACCTCAACGCCGCTGAACAACAAGCCAAAGATAAAAAACTTACGCCAAGCCAAGGAAAAATCGCCAAACAAAACCTTGCCACCGCGAGCGCCACCTATGGCAAAGAAGCCGCCGAAGCTTATCAGGCCGAAGCCCTCGTCGGTAAAATCCGTGAAACCAATGACCCCGCCATGCAACAACAAATGCTTCGAGCCCTCGAATCCATGACATCGGCTAATAAAGAATTCATCATGCTGGCTACGAATATTGTTAATCAACACACCAATGAAATAAAACAACAATCCAGCCAATTAAAAAACGGCGACTTCCGAACAAAATGACATTGAACCCTGAAACACCATGAACTGGATTCTTACATATAACGGTATTTCCAAATCATTCGCGGCATGGGGCCTCTCCACCCTCCGCCGAACAAGACTCTCCCAGGCACAGGACACAGTCTCGTTCACCTGCCCCGGACTATACGATGCCGCCGAACTTTTCCCATTTGGTTCAGTTATCACCATCTCTTTTCAGCCCGATTCAGGCGCTGCTGTCCCTTGGTTCTACGGCCGCGTCATTCAAGTCCCCCGCTCCGGATCCGACACGGAAGAAAGCATGAATTACATCCTTGCCGGCCCCTGGTGGTATCTGAATAACCTGGTCTATCAGCAAGAATGGCAAGCCGCCAATCCCGATTATGACGAGGAGGATCCTGAATCCGAAGAAACAGTTACCCTCTACAAATCCCGCGTCATCCTCGGCCAAACCGTCGCTGGCACCCGCATAACCAGCGGCCAAGTAATCACTGACGTCATTAACTACGCCATTGCCGCCGGCGCTCCGATCCAACTCGGCACAATTGAGCCGGATCTCCAAATTCCCTGGGACGAGCAGAACGATATCACCTGCGCCGAAGCCATCCGCCGCATGCTCCGCTGGTCCCCGGACTCTGTGACTTGGTTTGACTATTCCACCACTCCTTCCCCGACCTTCCACTGCGCCCGCCGTCCTGCTTTACAATCGCTTTCGATCACCTTGAGCGAAGGTAAAGGGGCGATCTCAAATCTCCAGATCATTCCTCGTCCTGATATTCAAGTCCCTGCCGTGGTCCTTAAATTTGAACAAACTAACACAGTCAACGGCATTGACTACGAATCCGTAACCATCCAGAAATACCCCGAATCCGCTACTGGTCTCGAATTCGGCGCTCTTACCGCCACAATCCAACTCGCCGGTACGCAAGCCACGATCCTGAGTCAGAAAATCAAGGTTAAAACAATTGACCTAATCCCCAATAATTTTTGGATGGATCATGACGATACATATAAAACGGGAACAACTGAGATCATGGTCACCGCTGTTCAGGCAAAAACGCATACTCCCGCAGTCCCACCTTATTGGAATGAACTGATAGAAGGCCAAATCCAGGATTGGATGACGGATGTTCACTGCGCAGAGGTTATTTATACTGCAATTGCACTTGTAACTATTTATGACAATACGAATCATGACCACAAAATCAAAGAGGAGTTAAAGTCTTTATCCTGTAAAATAATTGCCACTGACGCCTGTGGCGTAATCCCATCCCCTGGTGAAAAAACTCAAACCTACCAGAGAGTTACCAGTTTAGTCTCCGGCGAAACCGTTCCCACCGGCCTCGCCCAGTCAATTTATAACAGCCTGAACCCCCTGCAATACGAGGGAAAAGTCACCCTGATCGAAGAGGAATGCGGTATGGGGGAAAATTCCCCAATCAACGATCTGTGTGCCGCAAGCGGTTTCACCCTTAATCTCAGCGGCGGTCTGGCCGCTTTTGAAACCATGAACGCCCTGATCCAGCAGATTGATGAGGACGTTGATAATGGCACAACAACGATTTCCTTTGGCCCGCCTGAACAGTTATCGCCCCAAGACCTGATGGCATTCCTCCGCGCCAATCGCGGACGCGGAGTCGCCTTTTCGTTTAAAAAGCGCGAAACGGGCGAGTCCGCTTCTGGCGGTTCTGCTGTTGAGCTTTCCGGCCCGACCCCCTTGCTCAACACTGCCAGCGCCTCGGGTCAGACCAAACTCCTCGTAGTCCAAAACGATGCAAATAAAAAAATTAACCTTAATCCAGACCAGATCACCGCCCTCACCTCGGCCGTCAGTGAACTAAAAATCAAAAAGGTAGCTGTTTGCGATTCTGAAGCAGGTAGAATTAGATTTATGCTTACCCTCGCAAGCGATCTATTTGACGAATGATTATTCTTAGACCAAAAAACAATGTTTCAATCAACGCCGGCGAATATACCGGACACAATAAACCCTCAAATTGAGGAGACAGACCATGCCTAAAGAACCAACGCCTGAAATCGTAGCCGGATATGACATTGCGCCCTTGCGCAAGCTGCTGAAAAAGCGAGACCAGATTGCGCAAGCAATTGACGATGCCGAAAAACAAGAACCGGATCTCCGTAAAGAAATTGACGATTACATGGACAGAATCAATCCCAAGGATCAGGAGGCGCTCAAACTGATTCGCGTCAAGCGCGATATGCTGGAGATGATCCCCATTTATCTGAACAAATGGCAACGGGAACTTGGCGCGATCGAGGAAAATATCAAGGAAATGCTCGCCCCTCTGGATGATGTTATTCGTAAAATCGGACTTCCGGAATATGACGCCGTAATTGCCGAGGCGAGCAAAATCATCAGACCTTATATGGCCTCTGATGCCAACGCATTACAGGTTGCCAGTGATGTTGACTGCCTCGGCGAAATACGCTTTATCATACAAGCGTGGCGCGATTCATCTACCGATCCATCCGTGTCGGCCAAAAGGGGACTTGAGATCATTGCCCGATATCAGGCCACCGGCTTCATCCGCGAAAAAACAGCGGCAGAGGTCAAAGCAAATTCTGCCACTTCCGCCGTCTCCTAACCTCATAACTGATAGGAAAAAACATGGACAATCAACAAAAAATTGAAAGTGCCCGCAAGTTTACAGAGCGCATTGACCCAATGATTACAAGACTGGAATCATTAGCGACGGAAATTGAGCAAAAAGAGACGGAAAAGCAAACACTTAATGCACGTTTTCCGGATTCCGTAATTTCCGAAACCAGTTCAGGACCACTGCCAGCCGCCTTGCGCAAGCTCGGAAAACTCCGCGATGAATTTGCGGCAATTGAATCTGACCTGCGGGAAGAAGCCAATGCAATTAACACGGCAATTCTTGATCTCATGGTATTGGCACAGAATCCTTCGATAACCTATGAGGATAACATTACGAATATTCCTCTTGACCGATGCAAAAAAGCCAAAGACGTTATCCAGTTGCTCCTGGCAGAGATCAATAAGTAGAAAAACATGAAAGCACCTCTCCCAAACTGGCAAACACGCCGCGCAGAGATACTACAGCAGGCTTGCCAGCACATTGCAAATACCCTTCAGAAAGGGGAAACGCTCTTACGGGCGATCGGGAAAGCAAAGCGCAAATTCAAATCCCGCTCCTTGGGCAAAGGCCGCAAGATATGCCTCTCGCGCTCTACAATGCTTCGGTCCTGGTATTCATGGAAACATCGGCCCACATTATCGGCCTTCAAACTTCATTATAAACCCGGCCGCAAAGTCAGCATTGACGCAAACCTTCTGCAGACAATGTTCAAAGTGGCTTTGGACAGCGGCCTTAATATCACTGAAGTTTATGGCCGTTTTGGCGGTTTCAAGACACTGCCGTTTTCGTTGAATACCTTGCGCCGGGTATTACCACGCCGCCTGGCGGAGCTGGCGCGGCAAAAGAAGCGCGTAGACCAAATTAAAATTTTAGTTGCGCAAGAAGGAGAAACAATAACCAATAAAAAGGAGGCGGCCCATGCGGAGAGAAAACATATTGGGATATCAGAAAAGCGGCGGATGCGAATCCTGGTATCAAAAAGGAAAAACCGGAGGAATAACCCTGTTTATCCGGCTGCTGACCGGACCAGGCAGAAAGAGTCATGCTATGCCATCGGCAAAAAGAACGCAGAATGTAATGTGCTTAAACTGAATCTTAAACAAACAAAAGAAAAACCATCTTCCGGACAAGTGTCCGGGGAATAAAGGAAACGGCCGCCAAGGTGCGCAAACACCAAGGCGGCCTAGGCAACCAACGCTACAAGGAGAATTGGTCACCATGAAAAAAAATATAAACAAGTCGCAGGTCAAAGTCGAGGTCAAAAGCAACCCCGAAGGTATAATTACCGAAAAATATGAGGCGGTAGCCTATTTCGATACTGACACCTTGTTTCAGGTCTCAAACGACCGCTTTATTGTGGAAAACAATATTCAGGAATTCCGGGACCGGGACGGCCAATGGAAACCCTGGAAAGACTTTGACGATCTGGTTCTGGCTGGTATTCGGAAGATTCACACCGGGAATGGTCCGAATTCCCGTATGAAGGTACGTAAAGAACGGCATGAAATCACAAGACAAGAAGCCTGCCAATGGCTCTTAAACTGTTTCATCCCTGCCGAGTTTCACGCCGATTTTCAAATAGCGGCCAGGACCTCCGGCATGCCGGCTTCCGTTCCGGCCGCCGCGACGGCCGTTGCCGGGAATGAAAACGCTTCCTCCGAATCAATCAATCCGGATGAAATCGGGCTGATTGCCCTGACAACCATTTATGAAGACCTTATCTGTGAAAAAGATTTTGAAAATGCCGCCTGTGAGTTAAACGGCCTCCAGGAACTCATAAAACATCATCCGAGCTTTCGGAATGAGGCCTTGGCAATGCAAAAGATTTTTGAAGGACAGGGGGTGTTGAACAGCTTGCGCGACCGAACGGAAAGAACCCTGAGCGCATAAATCATGAAAATCGAAGAAACACCTCTAAAACCAGCTATCCCGGCCATGTGGCTATCCGAACACGGCCAAATTCTTTGCGCGAATCGTCAGCGATATGCGCAGCGTTGGCAAGGGAAATTCATGCCCGGGCTTGACCATAAAAGACGCATTCCGGCGAAATACGGAATGCAGAACGGCAGAGCTGCGGGTTTTAAGAGACTTAATTTACGGCCGGGAATAGGGGGAGAGGTGCCCCCGACAAAAAGCGGGCTTGGCTATTTCACCGCTTTTCCCGGCCCTTCTTTGAAACAAGCCATGCGCCGTGGAGACGGAAAGCTCCTTTCTTTCCGATCAATGCCGCTATTCATTGTTCTCGGCATTTTTCAAAGCGGCGCATGGTCTTCTTTGGCAGTAAGCAGGTAAGTATTTATGATTACCGAAGATTCATTAACAAAATCAAAGACCGTAGAACCGCCGGCAGATAGTCTATTTACAGTGGGCCAGGTAGCGGCGGCGCTGCTCCTTTCCTGCCGGGCTGTGTATTACATGCTTAAAAAAATACCCTCTGGCGGCTTTGTGGCTCGCGGAGAAAAACAGGTCAATGCCTGGCCGTTCCGATCATTCCCCCTGCCCTATCAGGAACAATTGAGCACAAAGGCCGCACGGCTTGGTTTCAGATCTGCGGAGCATTTGCTTTCAACCCAACACGCCGAATGGCAACCGCGCCTGTCACTTAAAGATATCGCTCAGCATCATCTTGAAAAAGCTGTTAAACTTCAACGCGCCCTGGCGTGGACGCTTGCCCATATTCATGATCCGAATTTCAGGCCGTCAGAACTGAATGAACAGGGATTACGCGGCTATGCGCGCGAATTCGGGCATTCAATCAGCCTTCGTCATTTCCGTGATCTGCTGGAACGGACATTAAGCCGGGATGGCGGCTTAGAAAACTGGTCCCGCCTTGAAATCTATCTGGATGATAACGTTGCCGGCAAGACTAAGCCCAATCTTCTTGAACAGTTACGTTCAGGTATTGATACACATGACCTGCAGGACATGATTGCCTCTTTCCGTGATCCTGTAAACCCGAACCATGATGAAAAAACATGGCTTTGGAGTCAGGCGTTTGAAATTTATGACCAGCATGTCAATGGCGGCCGAAGGCGCAAACAAGTGCAGCGCATTCTGCTCAATTTCCTGCTGGCGAAACTTCCCATCCTTGCAAAAAATATTTGTTCATTACGGAAGCAATTCATCCGCAAATACAACATATGGAGCCAAAACAACAAACGATCAGATGTCATAAGCGATAAACGCATCATTAAGTCCGGGAATCGGCGGGCGCCGGCAATTACAGAACATGATAAGGAAATTTTAACCGCACGCGCTTTGGACTGCGGCGGCCGTCTGGCACAAGCCTGGCGTGAGCTCATGCGCGAGCGCAAGCTGAGCGGTCCTGTCTTGACGTACTATCTCAGCAATCCGGCCAGTAAGTCCTACGTTCCGAGAATAATCCGTGATAAAATGACTCCGCTGGTCAACTCGCTCATGCCTTTGCATCATGGGCCGAAATGGGCCAGGACGCGCGGCGCATATGTTGAACGGGATCCGTCTAGCATCCTGCCCTGGGATTGGTTCCAAGGCGATGATAGCACGTTGCCGGTTTATTATTATGAAGAAACCGAGCGCGGTTTTGAAGTCATGCGCGGACAATTTCTGATGATGGTGGACGTTGCGACAATGTTTATCCTCGGGTTTGTCCTGATTTCGGCGCCGAACTATCGCGCTTTGCACATCCGGAATTTGATGTCCATGGTCCATGATGAATATGGATTGCCGAACGAAGGCTTTTATTTTGAGAAAGGACCGTGGAAATCGCGGCTTATTGTCGGCGGCCAGGATGAAGTTCCATGGGGACAAACCGAATCCGGATTAGGACAATTAGGTCTGCGGTTCCAGCATGCGCGAGGACCGCAGGCAAAGATAATTGAACGTATTTTTGGCGCAATCCAAAATTCCATGGAACGTGAACCCTGTTATATCGGCAGGGACGAACGGCATGATTATTTTGAACGTTCGCAAAAAGCCATCGCCGAGGTCAAAAGCGGCAACGCGCACCCCACTGAAGTAGGGATATATTCTCACGAACAGTGGTTGCAACGCTTGGGAAAAATATGCGAAGAATTTAATGATGAACCACAGGATGGAAAATACCTTCGCGGCGTGTCGCCTCACCAGGCTTTTGAATCACGCTCCGTCAAATGCGGCAGAAAATTATCAAACGAGTGCCGCTTTCTTATGGCCAGTAATATCTTGAAAACCCGCGTAGGCCGCAACGGCATCAGCATCAGAATCGGCAAGACAAGATACACATATAAGAGTCGTGAGACAGGCGAAAGAATCGGCAGGGAAGTCTATCTCTATTTCAATCCGGAAAACCCTGATATTGCATCCTTCGTAGACGATCCGCGCGTTTTAAAACCATACACCGTAGAACGAGCGCAACTTGTGCCGGCCATGGATGCTTCCGGAGAAGTCTTAGAGCAAGCTCTTGGACAAAACGCGGCGCATGAAGCTCCGTGTCGGGAATATTATCGAAAAATCAAGCATCATTTCTCAGCTTCGTTCCTATCGCGCATGTACCGGCCTTATGTTACGGATGTCATGACTGCCAATCTCGGGGAAACCATGCGCGAACAACAAAAGGCGAAAATACGCCAGCAGCAAAACACAGAGGTAATTGTCCAGCAAAACAGGAAACTCGCCGCACGGGTCGGTTTGCATAATGCCCGGTTCGATGTCAAGAGCGCCCAGACCAGGGCCGGTCTGGAATTAATGGCTGAAGCCCTGGAAGAACACAAACTTGAGGAAACCTTAAAGCCATGAGTTCAACCCGCCATGCCAGTGAAAATAGCTACTATCGGCAGGAACGTTTTATGTCCAGTCCCGAATATGTCGAATGCCGGGGCTTGAATGGAAATTTAGTGTCCGCCCGCTGCGAGCTTCTTTTGAGCGCCCGTAAGCGTAGCCTGATTTATTTCCTTCAAGCTCTATCCCACAGGGAAGGCGGCTTGCGCAAAGTTGCTCATGAATTGATAGCAATGTTTCCTGAGCGCCTGGGCACTCCGGTAATGCATCAATTGGGCATCAAGGCGGATAAAATATACCCGCGAGATGTAATGGAAAAGGTGGATCATGATTTAATCAGGGAGCTGATGATTATATCCCGTGAAGACGATGAAGATGACGATGTTTCTATCTTCCGAAAATATGATCCGGTTGAAGCTTTATCCAAGGCTAAGCGAAACGTAAACAAAAAACCAATCAAGGGGAGTTATTTGATACAAGTATGTAGGCGCTTAGCCATAGAGAAAATGCCTGAATTTCTGGCTGATTTCTGTCTGAATCCCAAATTGCGATTCGCCCTAAAAAGTGAGAACGTAATGACTCAGGAATTTGAAAATGTTTTCTTCCCGGATCATAACAACGAACACTCTGTTAAAGACGCTGACCTTGTGTATTTCCATGATATTGTCGGGGCTATTGTGGAATATCAACGGCGGTATGAGGAAAAAATTAAGCAAACAACCATCGTGACCGAAATCGGACGCAAGGTATATGACACGCTGGATTATGCCTTAAAAAGCAAACGAATGGTCATCATTGAAGGCAATGCACGCCTGGGCAAGACTGTTGCCGCCAAAAACTGGTGCGAAATTAATTTGGGGCATGCCCGTTATGTTGCTGTGCCAAGTTCCAACGCTGAAAGGGACCTGTTCATAGCGATTGCGGAGGCGTTGGGTTTGCCCACATCTCAGCGAAAAAATATTGAACTGCATGACCTCATAAATAAAGCCCTCAAGCCAAAGCATATTATGTTGGTTTTGGACGAGGCGCATTTCTTGTGGCCTCAGAAGAACATCCGGATCGCCAATCCGGTCCGTCTGAATTGGGTTCGGACAGAGTTGATTGATAAGGGAATTGCTGTCGTTTTAATCACCACACCGCAGGCTTGGAAAAATGATCGTACCAGGACTATCAAAAATACAGGCTGGGCTTTTGAACAATTTGAAGGCCGCGTCACTCACAGCGAACGATTGCCGACCGAATTGAGCGTTGAAGATTTAAAGAACGTGGCGAAATTCATGTTCCCATCACTTGACAATGCCTCTCTCAAATTCCTGGCAGGTATGGCCATGACAAGGCGGGAATATCTCGGCGCTCTTGATGCCGTCGCACACCGGGCCCGCTGGTACTGGGCTGAAAAAGCAGGCCGAACCACGGTCACATTCAAGGATATTGATAATGCTGTTAAAGAAAGACTGGCAGTGGCCACGCCAAAGGAACAAAGCCAGGATGAACAACGGAAGCCACGAGACAGAAGCAATATGAAGGCTCTTGGCAACAAGTTTGCAGAGCTTCCGCAATCACGTTTCAGACCACGGGAAACCGGATTGCAAATGCCCGTTTCCCGATCGCCAGCCGATCGCTTAGGCAATCAGAAAACAGTCCGAGAGGTGAAAGAAGATCATACTCTGATCCCAGCATAGTTTTAAACGCAGTTAAAATCCTGTTCTTTTTGTAAAAAAAGAGCACAGGATTTTTTTGTCTTTTGGTTTTGGAACTCGGAACCCCAAAAAGTGGACATTTTATCGGTCAAGATACAACCGAGATCATGTAAGCGGATACTTCATCGCGGCCGCCCCCATTCTTAGCCACGTTTATTGCTGCAATTTTGAAAAATCCGCGCTAAACCGTTCAGCCAAGTTTCGGCTTGGCGACAAAATTCACATATGGACGCGCCAGTTTTTCGGTCTCGAACACGATGATTTCGTTTGGGCCTTTTTTGAGGAATGGCGCGGGGACGTAAAGAGTTTCCGTCGGGCCGATATTCCAATAGCGCCCTAGGTTGATGCCGTTAATCCAGACGACGCCGCAAATGCCGGGGAATTTCAGAAAAGTGTCGGCGACTTCGTCAACTTTAAAGATCGCGCGATGAAACGCGGGCTGGCCAAAGACATACTTAAAGCTTTTAAAAACGAGCTGACCGAGTTGATTCAGCGGGAGGCTCCATATTTCCCAGTCAAACTGATACCGCGTGCCAATCGTCACGCCGTCGGTAATGCCCTTGAAATCGCGACCGATAAGCGGCCCGTAATTGACGCGGCCGAAATTCTCGACCAGGATATCGAGAGTTGCGCCTTCGGCGGGAATTGAAATCGCAGGCGTTACGTTGATCTTGTCGTTTCTGAAATATGTGAAAAACTGTTTGCCGTTGAAATAAAGAATGGCACGATCTTTCACGCCCCAGAGGGAAAGCGTTGTATCGAGCGGTCCCGCCAAGCGCGTCCGGTAATGGACGAATCCGAAATTCTGTCTGAGTTTTTCCATAGACAAGGTGCTGATGCTGAGCGTCTTTTTTGCGATATTGTCCAGATTGTCAAAGAGGAGAGCGGATTCCTGGAAATCGACTTTTCCGTAGGCGATTTTTTTAGAGGGAATTGGCGTTCCGAATTTCGCGTCAGGACGGTATTTTTTAATGACTTGTTGAACTTTAAAATATTTTTCGGTCGGGTCGCCGCACTCGGAAAGGAGCGCGTCAAAGTCATAACTGGTCGTGTCCGGCGCGTAATCGCCGCCGCCTGGCAGACCATTTGCGCCGCTCATGAAGCCGAACGCGGTGCCGCCGTGAAACATGTAAATATTGATATTTCCGCCGACGCGGAGCATGTCGTCAATTTCGTCGGCGACTTCGTCGCCGCTGCGGTTGGCGTGTTTTCCGCCCCAGGCGTCGAACCAGCCGCTCCAGAATTCCATGCAGAAGGGCGGATCATCAGGACGGTATTTTTTGCAGATCGCAAAAGATTCGAGGGCGCGACTTCCGAAAGTGAGCGTAGTCGGCGTGCCTTCGAGGAGGCCGCCTTGAATGAACAAATCGCATCCGCCGTCCCCGGTGAAAAGCGGGATGCTTACTCCGGCGTCCAGGATGAGTTGCCGCAGAAATTTCAGATAATTGCGGTCATGTCCGTAGGCGCCGTACTCGTTTTCAATCTGCATGGCGACGACCGGGCCGCCATTGTCATATTGGAGCGCCTTGAGTTTCGGCAGGATGACCTGGTAATATTTTTCAACGGCGTCAAGATAGGGCTTGTTCATTCGTCGGAACTCAATGCCGGGCTTGTTCATCAGCCACGACGGAAGCGCGCCATTGTCCCATTCCGAGCATATATACGGACCGGGGCGGACGATGACATATAGTCCGAGTTCCCGTGCGGTTTTGATGAATTTTTCAAAATCGAGTCTCCCGGCAAAGTCAAATGCGCCCTCTTCCGGCTCGTGCAGATTCCAGCACATGTAAGTTTCCACGCAGTTCAATCCGCATTGGACGGATTTTTCCAGGCGGTCATGCCATAATTGTTCGGGGACACGAAAATAATGGATGGCACCCGATATGATCTGGACGGGTTGGCCGTCTATCCAAACGGCCTTTTTTTCAAACTTCACTTTTGACATGGCGATTTATTCCTTTCGCTTGTGCTCGGCCAGAAAATGGACAATTGCCTTAACTCAATCGGTACAAGATTTTGAATGGCAAGCGCGAACATGTTTCCCAAGCCGTTTAAAACCCGCCCAGGAACCCGGTCAAGTCAACCCGCACATAGTTGCCGCTGGAGAGCAATACGCTCCAGTCGCCGGTCATTGGCTCCATGACAGCCGGATCAGACAGCCCATCACCATCGTAATCGCCCGGAGTCGGCAAACTGCCTGCCCCGCCCAGGAGTCCGGGCAGGGTGAGCGGGACATAGGCGCCGCTTGAAAAGCGCACGATCCATGTGCCGTCGGCTTGGTTGTATACCGTTGGATCGGCCAATCGGTCGCCGTCAAAGTCTGCCGAGCATGCGCTATAGCCGGGTCCTCCGGCAAAGTTGTTCAATTCCACCAGCCCATAGGCGGCGGATGACAACTTAACCTGCCAATTACCGGTCGCTTCCTGGTAAACGGCGGGATCGGCCACGCGGTCGCCATCGTAATCCGCCGCGGCCGGCGCCCATCCAATATTCCCCAAAAATCCTTCCAAATTCAACTGGGAGTAGCCGGCGCTTGAAAGTTTCACCTTCCATACGCCATTTGTTTCATTGTACACAGCCGGGTCAGCTTTTGCGTCGCCGTCATAATCGGCAACCGCCGGAACCCAGCCCGGGGCTCCAAGGAATCCATCTAAATTTACCCGGACATAGTTTCCCTGCGACAGTTTTACGCTCCACCGGCCGGTTTGGTCATCGTAAACCGTTGGATCGGCTTTTGCGTCGCCGTCAAAATCACCCGTAGCCGGCTCGACCGCCGACGCGCTCTTAAATGGATAGATCGTCATGGTAACGGATGGATCGGTGAATCCAATGCCGGAATCGTTGCCATAGACATCATCAAAAGAAAGCGCATAGACACGCCCCGCAATGCCGTAGCGATGGAGTATTTGCCCGTAATAAAAGATCGGGAATGCCGAGGCGCTGGCGCCATTCGTGCCCAGGTAATATTTCGCGCTGTCTTTCCAATCTACCGTGCCATTATCCAGATGCATCACGCCGCGGACGATGGATACCGGAATGGCCATGGCCACGGGATCGGTGATCCAATAAGCGCCCGGCCCGTTCGAGTAACCATCCTGTCCGTAGAGGAGATAGCCCCAGTCAATGTCGGCCGGAACAGCACTCGTGACGCCGACATTATGCCACAAATATGTTTTGTTCTTGAAATCAGGACTGCCCCAGGCATTGCTCGGCCGTGGAAGAGACGAAACCGTATAGGGGATTGTCATCGCGGCATCGGTATAGATGGAAAGGGTCAGGCCGTCAGCGCTCACTTTTCCGTAATACGTTGCCGGATCAGAAGCGAGTTTACTGGAAAATGAAAATGTCCGTCCCGGTTTCCAGCAGTAGTTGTTGACATAGTCATCCAGAAAATGGGTGAACTCCTGGGGCAGCGAATCCGTGGCGTTGACATAGCCCAGGGCGGCGGCCTTCGGAGAAATGACCCGAACCACTTCCCCCGCGGCATTCCGCACGATCAACGCTTTGAAAATATCCGGGTTGCCGTATTGCTGCGCGCTGTCCGCCGGGGACGGGATTGCCGCAAACTCCCCGAAAATGGTTTCCGACGGCGTGGTAATTCCGACCGTTACCGTTCCGCCGCTGCTCGGGTTTACGGTCAGGGTGTAGGCAATGCTGAAAAAATCAACGTTGCTCTGGTCTAAAAATTTACCGCTGGAAAGATTTAATTCAAACATGTCCCAGGGTATGGGGTTGGATGATCCCATCTCAGGACCGGAGGCGGCGAACCCGCCCATCTGATCGAAGTTTTGCCCAAAGCAAAAATAAATCCTGGAACTTCCCATGGCCGGGCATGGAATCGTGCAGGTCCCGTCACCACTGTAGTTTTTGAGTTGCGCCAAGGTTGCGGTCATGGTCGCGACATTGAGGCTAAAGGAAGGGGTTTCAACCAGGACATGATTTTGAAAATCAAGATATCCAAGGGGACTTTGGCAAATCATGATAAAGTAAACCTGATCGTCAGGGTATCCGCTCTGGTTTTGAATAGTTAAGTTCATGGCGTTCTGGGCGGCAAGGAACGAAGGGGACATGGCTTCCGCCGCCATGATGATCATGGACAAGACAATCGTTTTCAGGAAAGCGCGGCGGGAACGGGATGAGTTTAGCAAGGTGTCAGGGCTTTGTGGATATATCATTGACGTTTTTTCACTCCATTAATCTTGTTTTTGACTTCGCTGTCCGATTGATAATAAACCGTTACCGGGGCTTGCCGGGCCAATACCCGTTGAAGGTTGGCCTGAAAAAGCTCATTGATAAAACTTGTACATGGCGAAAACCCGAAATACAAGTGTAAAAATGCCGGCGCTCGCGAGGGCGGACAGCACGATTTCCGCCGGGAACGACAACCACAAATTATATAATCTGGCCGTCTGGAAAGACATTCATCTATAATATTGAATTTTGGAGTAAATCTGCATAGTGTAAGCAGCAGTTGTTAACATATTGAGAACACTAAATTCTCAAGAACGGAGGAAACAGAATGATAAAATTAGTTGCCATGATGATCCTTGCAGCCGCAATGGTGGTTTTCCTGCCGGGATGCGCATTTTTGTCCGGAACCGGTGTTGGGGCGCTCGGCGCCGGCACCGCCTATGAAGTCAATTCCAAAAAGCAGTTGGATAGATTGGAGAAGGACTACAAGGCTGGCAAAATAACCAGGGAAGAATATGAGGCGCGTAAAGACCAGATCAAAAAAGGGTCGTTGATTTATTAATCTGAATCAGTAGCATCCCATAGGATGCTCAGGTTGTTAGGTTATAGGCTGTAGACTATTAGGCAAATCAATATTTTCAGGCCGATTTATAAAACTGCATTTCCGGTTTTTTAAAGATGCGGTTTCTGTGTTTTGCACTACAGCCTACAGTCTTCCGCCGAAGGCGGATCCGCCCGTGGCGGAAAACCGCTACAGTCTCGGCGTCCCTATGGGACGCCAGTGAAACTGAATAGTTGATGAGGAAACATATCCTGCTCGGCCCCAGCAGTGGTCAAGAGAGGACATAACCTGCAAGAAGATGCGCCTCCGGGGATGGCATTCAAATGTGATAAAGAGGATCCAGATGAAATACATACTTGCCATTGACCAAGGCACAACAGGCAGTAGAGCGGTCCTGTATGACAAGTTCGGAAGAAAAAGGGAAAGCGCCTATGAGGAATTCCCCCAGTATTTTCCAAGGCCCGGCTGGGTAGAGCATGATCCCCATGATCTCTGGAACAGCGTGAATAACTCCATCCAAAGAGTTTTAAAGAAGGCGCCCGGCGCAACTATTGCGGCCATAGGGATTACAAACCAGCGGGAGACGACTATCCTTTGGGATAAGGATACCGGCCGACCAATTTATAATGCCATAGTATGGCAATGCAGAAGATCGGCCGAACGCTGCAACGAGTTAAAGAAAAAACACGCTCAGATAGAATTCTTCAGGAGGAGAACCGGGCTGCCGATTGACGCATATTTCTCCGCAACGAAGATAGAATGGATACTCAAGAATGTCCCCGGCGCCATGGCAAAAGCGAAGGCCGGTAAAATAATCTTCGGCACTACCGACACCTGGGTCCTGTGGAAATTGACGGGTGGCATGGTCCACGCCACTGATTATACGAACGCCTCCCGCACGATGCTTTTCAACATAGCAAAATTGAAATGGGATGACGATATTCTTAAAGTTTTTAAGATACCCGGGGAAATTCTTCCCGCAGTGAAACCCTCATCCGGCATGTTTGGCAAAACTGTAAATATAGGAAGGCTTGCCGCGGGCATCCCCATTTCCGGGATAGCCGGGGACCAACAGGCGGCGCTTTTCGGGCAGGCTTCTTTTAATGCCGGCGAGATCAAGAATACGTACGGTACCGGATCGTTCATATTATTGAATACCGGAAAAAAGAGACCTTTTTCAAGACATGGCCTCATAACGACAATTGCGTGCGGCCCGTCGGGAGAGCCGGTCTATGCGCTTGAAGGTTCGGTATTTATTGCGGGAGCAGTGATCCAGTGGCTCAGGGACGGGCTTAAGATAATCAAAAAAGCGTCCGATTCAGAGAAGCTTGCGCGCTCCGTAAAGGATAACGGGGGAGTGTATTTTGTGCCTGCCCTCGTCGGTCTTGGGGCGCCATACTGGAACCAGGACGCACGCGGCCTGATAACGGGTATTACAAGGGGCACCAGGAGAGGCCACATAGCCAGGGCTGCCATTGAAGCCATATGTTATCAATCAAAGGATGTAATGATCGCCATGGAAAAAGATTCGGGGCTGAGGATAAAGAGTTTAAAAGTGGACGGAGGCGCGGTTTCGAATGATCTTCTTTGTCAACTGCAATCGGACATACTGAACAAAGATGTAGTAAGGCCGAAGGTCATCGAGATAACATCTTTGGGCGCAGCGTACCTTGCAGGCCTCGCCATCGGCTACTGGAAGAACGCAGAAGAGATAAGAAGACATTGGAAGATTGACAGGGTATTCAGGCCAAAGATGCCCAGACGCCTATCACAGGCGTTTTATAATGGATGGCTTTCGGCGGTAAAAAGAACTCTTTCTTAAGTCATTTCAGTAGCATCCCATAGAATGCTCGGTTGTAGACTATAGGCTGCAGACTATTAGGCAAATCAATATTTTTCAGGCCGATTTATAAACTGCATTTCCGGTTTTTTAAAGATGCGGTTTCTGTGTTTTGCACTACAGCCTACAGTCTAAACCGCTACAGTCTCGGCGTCCCTATGGGACGCCAGTGAAGAAGGGTGAATATCACCAAGCCGGCAGTCTCCTGCGCCCGCCGCAGCGGACTACAAAAGCCTGGAACCGCCTTTTTTGTCCCCCCCCCAAAAAAACAAGACACAAAAAACAAGACACAAAAAAAACAAGAAGGTTGACATTCATGAAACTATAGTTTAGTCTTTTCTCCGAACTGTCCAACCAATGGGGGAATCGCAAGGTTTGACCTTTGCCCTTTCAACAGTAGCAATATGGAGTATTCATTGAAAATACATAATTGGCCGATTCTCGTTAGTTCCCTGTTAATTGGTATAACTCTAATTTTTTCAGGATGCGAAGGAGGGGGGGAAGACGCCTCATATCACACGGATACAGGACACTCTTCATATGAATCGGGCGCCGCGACATCTTCATCTCAAACGAACACCGAGACCTCTTCAACGGATACTGTGATAACCAATACGGCGCCTACCAATACGGCGTCTACCAACGTGGTCAGTACGGTGCTGAATGATGATCCGAACTGTGAGCTTGTGCTCAAGTATCAGAACCGTGCTATCGAGAATGACGGCCAAGTTCACTACGTGAATCGAGTCCTTACCTCTGATCCGTTCGACTCGGCAAATCCGGTATGCGTTCAATACAATGATACGCGGACCGGAGAGGTGACGGTGTGGAAGAATTCAAGAAGCACAGGCCAACGGATTGACATACTGCCAAGTGATCGCGGCATTAACAAAATCGTCGTGTGGTACGAGAAGCATTAGGCAAGTGGAAGGCGAGAGCGGAGGGCGCAAAGACCGGCAGGGCTCAGGTCACGCTTAAAACAGGCCGTGATGCGCAACCGAAAGGCCACAACACTCTCATTACATTTCCCGTAAACTTTTAAAGCCTGGCGTCATCCCCCATCCCTGAACATTGCCGCGCGTTGCTCAAGAGACGAAATAAAAAGCGACTTTTCCATTTCCAGATATTGTTCAAGCGGGGCATCCACGCACATCATGGCCTGCTTAAGGGCAACCCGGATGCCCCACGGGCGCATGGCGCCTGTTTGGGCGAGGGTGATACTCGTTTCCTTCAGTTGTTCCGGGGGAACGATCTTGTCCACGAGCCCCAAGTCAAGGGCCTGCTCTGCATTGATATCCTTTTCCTCCGCGAGCAACTCCCAGGCTTTAGGACGCCCGAGGATACGCGACAAAAACCACGGCAGTCCTGACCATGGCATAAACCTGGAATAGGGCGGACGATTGACAAGCACAAAGTCTTTGGTAACCACACGGAGGTCGCAGGCCAGGGCCGGACTAAACATCGAAAGAACATTGCTTCCTGATAGGGCCGCGACAACGAAGTCGTTGACGCGGCTAATATCCTTGATCAACCGATGCACGGCATTTATATCGCGGATAAAGTCCGCCTCCATGTCGCGGCGCGACATCCGGTCCTGCGGATTCTCTGTCGCGCTGAAACAAACCCCCCCGTGCGCGGCCAGTATTTTTTTAAACCTGTCCGGAGAGAGCATTCCCGGCGGAGGATAGAGAACCACCGCTTTTGAGGAACGCTTTTCAGGACCAGACAGGAACGACCATAGTTCGTTTACTATGTCCACAAGCATCCCTGGCACATGTTCGGCCTGTGTCGTAAAATGCAGAAGCATTACCTCGGGCGCCTGCTCAACCGTGAAAAACCTGCCATGGTCATTGTTCTTTTCCATGTTTGTCCTTCTATTTTTGTCTAACCTCCCTTGACCGAACCATACTTTCCGAGCCGGGTAGAAGCATTAGTCTGAATCTGTTATTGATGATAGATCATGAGTCATAGTTTGTCAATTTCCAACAAAGGGAGAGGTAGGCCGACTGAAGTTGGTGATGAAGAACATAACCTATCGTTGACCGGGCCGCCTGGGATTGGATAAAATCACATATTGTTTTTTTGAGGGAAGCGGCATCTTCCCGGTTGCTTTCGCCGGTTTGCCTTGTTATGCTTACCACGTTATTCAGCATGTAGGGAAATACATCCCTTATCGGATAATGATAAATATTATGCTGGCAAAAGTCCATAGCGGAGCAGTATATGGGGTTGATGCCTACCCCGTTGAAATTGAAGTCAACGAGGGGCGCGGCGACCCCCAAACCGTCATCGTCGGCTTGCCGGATGCGGCCGTCAAGGAAAGCAAGGACCGCGTCCAGACCGCCATAATCAATTCCAGCTTTGAAATGCCGAAGGGGCGCCTGACCATCAATCTCGCCCCGGCGGATATAAAAAAAGAGGGGCCCAGCTTTGACCTGCCGATCGCCATCGGGATCCTGGCCGCGCTTGACATAATTCCCCGCCAGGCCCTTATTGAATACGGCATGGTCGGGGAATTGGCGTTAAGCGGCGCGGTCCGCCGCGTCCGCGGCGTTCTGCCGGTTACCATGGCGCTGAAAAAAGCCGGGCGTAAAAAAATGATCGTGCCCGCCGACAACGCTGATGAAGCGGCGGTTGTTGACGGCATCAAGGTTTTTCCCGTCGCAAATTTGCACGAGGCCGCCGACCTTATCTGCGGCAATCTCACGCCGCCCGAGTTTCAGGTTGACGTTGACCGGATATTTGCGTCAACTTCCATATACGACGAGGATTTTGCCGATGTCAAGGGACAGGAACAAGCCAAGCGGGCCCTGGAAATCGCCGTGGCCGGCGGACACAATATACTGATGATCGGGCCGCCCGGCACCGGCAAGACAATGCTGGCCAAACGGATTCCATCCATCCTGCCGTTAATGACCCTGGAGGAATCCTTGGATGCGACCAAAATTCACAGTATTGCCGGCACACTTGCCCCGCACCAGGCCTTGATAACCCATCGCCCTTTTCGTTCGCCGCATCACACCATTTCCGATGCGGGCCTCCTGGGCGGCGGCGCGCACCCCATGCCGGGGGAAGTCAGCCTCGCCCACCTTGGAGTTTTATTCCTGGACGAATTCCCCGAGTTCCATCGCAACGTATTGGAAGTATTGCGCCAGCCGTTGGAGGATGGCGCGGTGACCATTTCCCGCGCGGCGGCCAGCCTGACCTTTCCCTGTCAATTCATGCTGGTCGGCGCGATGAACCCCTGCCCCTGCGGCTACTACGGCGCGCCCAAGCGTGAATGCCGGTGCACTCCTCTTCAAATCCGTAATTACCGGAACAAGATATCAGGCCCCCTGCTCGACCGGATTGATATTCACATTGAAGTGCCCTCCATCGGTTATCAGGAATTGTCGGGCTTGAATGCCGGCGAATCTTCTGCCGAGATACGCAAGCGGATAATCGCGGCGCGGGACATCCAGAAAGACCGCTTCAAAGGCCTGCGTAAAGTCCATTGTAATGCAACCATGCGTTCCAAAGACATGGGTAAATTCTGCCGGCTGAAAGAAGATGCCCAAGCACTCCTTAAAATGGCCATCAGCGAGCTCAATTTCAGCGCCCGCGCCTACGACCGCATTCTGAAAGTGTCACGGACCATCGCCGACCTTGCTGGATCGAAACAAATTGAGAGCGAACACATTTCCGAAGCCATTCAATACCGGACGCTGGACAGACAGTTCTGGATATAATCCATCCCGATATGAATCTCCGTTAAAACACACAAAAGATGGTTTATAATCCATCTTTTGGAAATTAAAAAAAACCTCCAAGTTAAGGAGATGGTATGTCTCAGTGCTTTCTAAGCGGAAGTTGTCAGCACAAAAATATTGAGTCTACATTTCTATTATCATTGAACTTAGTTTTATTGTCTTTAACGGCACTGGCGAATTCCAACACAGTAACCATTTCGGAATCTTGGGCTAATCTCGAAGCAGGAACGAATGCTGAATTTCATGCCGTCATCCAAACCGCAACCGCCACCAGCGGTAATCTACAGATTGCCGTTACTGTCGGCCCCCAACATATCGCCGTTCCAATTCGGTTCACCGTTACGCCCTTGAAAGACAACGTTGCTGTCAGCGCCATCTTGACTGTTAGTTTTCAATCGCAAAACACCAGCCAGAATAAAGTTATATCTTCCTTTGAAAAAACTCTTTGTTTTTTTTACTTCCAATCCATTTGCCAACCACGAGGTATCTCTGAAAGACAAAACACAACCAGCAACATAGCTTCATACGTTTCATGATGTGACTTTTCTAAAATGCATATTCAATTATTTTTTTTATCCGCTGTTATGACATGGTTTACACTCTCTACCGTGCTGGCCGCCTCTCTGCCAGTGACGGAAATAAATCATAACACCATGATAACCGGCCGCGTTGCTTTAGTTAGCAGTCTTAGCAGCGATAACGTCAATAAGCTACTGGACATGGCCACGATACAACTTGCCGCATGTGGCTGCGAATTAGTGGAACGACAAGAAATCGCACGTATTCTTCAGGAACAGAAACTAGCGCTTAATGGAGTAATTGATCCATCTCAGGCGATCGCTCTGGGAACTATTTTACGGGCTGATATTTTTGCATACTTTGGATTTGATCCCGCTAATAATCTTATTTACAACCTGATTATTTTCGATTCCGTAACAGGAGCAAGACTGATGGATGTTTCATTGCCTGAAGATTTCAACCAAAAACTTCAGTTAACGGCAAAGTCCATAAGAGAAGCTCAGCAAAAGCGAGTTTCGCTAAAATATAAAGAGCAAATATCAACTGTCTGTTTTTTACCCGAACATAACGTCGATCTGCCACCAAATCAAAGTGTTTTTTGTCGGACTGTTAATCGCCTACTTGAGCGCTATCTTATACAATCCCCTGAAATCATTGTGCTAGAACGACAACAATTAGACAGAATCAACCGGGAAAACACATTGACACCTTGTCAAGCTACAGCGCAGTTGTTGGGATCTACAATAACCGTGGCAAGCGATTTTCAGAAGAACGGCACAAATTATATCACCGCTAATGTCACGTTGAGCCATGTTAGCGGCACGATAATTACTAATCATACGGCGTCAACAGACACGACGCATCCAGAAAAGCTGGCCCAGATGCTCGGTCTTAAAATTATTGAAACTCTTGGCAAACGGGCGCCTCAATCTGTCATGGACCAACGCTTGGAGGGAATTTGCTTTAGTAAAGAATCCGACTATCTGTTTAATAAAAACCAATTTGCCGAGGCACTTGCAGCAGTTAACGCAGCTTACGCATTATTCCCATCACGGGATTTCGTCATCAAGCGAGCCATGTGTCAACTGGCATTGGCTCAGGAATTATTTACACATGATTCAATAACACGCAATGAAACTCAACATCAAGAAGGTCTCGCTTTGGCAAAGGAAGCGATGCTAACCAGGCTTGACTCTCTTGAATCAACGAACATTACCAATTCGGCCGCCTTTGTCACTCACTTGATGATCGAGTGGCAGGGATTCCACGAGCGTTTGTATAATCTATGGCATCCCCGCGGCTCCTTTTTCAAGACACCACCAGGAAGGCTTTTTATGGGTAACCACGAATACCCCCGCCAAACATCGGAAACAAAGGAACTTTTTCTTATGAGCAGGAAGTATATTGACGCTGTCATTGATCGCTGGGTTGCCATGGCGCCAACAGATGCTTTTGCCATGAATACTCTATCATGGTATTTATCCGGGCCGCGGTTTCAAAACAGAATTAAAGACCTGCTGCTACTTTTTTATCCTGATCAAAAAGAGCGTCTTCAACGTCAAGAATCTTTGGGTTTGAAATGGCTGGCCGCTTTGAAAGTCCGCGGCTTTGACATAGGGCCGCTCACGCCTCTGCCAGGAACCGAATTGGATGGCCCTTATATTGTCGGCCGCGGAGACATCATGCAATTTATTAACACCTGTGCTTCTACAATTGGCAATAGCGTACTTTGGGAACTAATCGCTCTGCCTAATACAAATCAATCGCTTTATAACGCAATGCAGCAACACCCTGAATCTATTGTGCGCATATATGCCAAGATTGGACAACTGCATAAGGAAATAAACATTTCCAAAATGCCGGACGAATCTACGACGCGGCAATTTACTGAGATTCGACAACTTATACAACGATTTATCACTGAAGAAGGCGAAGATGAACCTGCTCTGCAGCGTCGTAAAAGAGATTATTACGCGTGGTTTGATTTAATACGTGCGGCTGGCGAAAACCATCGCGATGCTAATTATATCGAACTATGGCAATTCATGCTCGATCGGAATGATGTGATTGAAGATATTATTTATCGATTTAGTTTTCAAAAAGAAAACCTTTCAAAATTCGGTTCCCAACTTGATAACCTTTATTTAAGAACTATCGATTTTTATAATCAACGAAGTATGACACCCCCTTCATTTCTGCAAACCCAATTAACACAAATTACGACTTCTGCAACCAACAGAATCGCCGATGTTAAATTGTGGAATAATGAAACGGCCCTGCTCGATCTTGACGGTAAAGACAGCCTGATATCTCCGGTGATTCTTGGCAAAGATTTAATTGCGCTTGTAAATCAAAAAACCGAGCGCTTCCTTCAAGTTATGCGAATCCCTTTAACAGGAGCTACGCCACAAATCATTGGATCCATACCAAAGAATTGGCAAATAAAAATTAAAAAGACCGTCTGCGCTAATGCACGTTATTATTGTATCGGCACACATGATAACGGCATTGTTGTTATTCCGCTGGATGGAACTCCAGCATGGCAGCTTACAGAAGAAACCGGATTGCCGGCGCGGCTGGTCAATTCCATTGGCATTCTCGGAGATGTTCTTTATATTGGCCTTAATCAATCCCTCGATACTGGTGATGCAAACGACGATAATAGCTCCTTCCTGATAGCCTGTGATTTATGCAATCGTCAAATAAAAACGATCGCAACCAATCGTAGGCGTCAGCGCGAAACACCATTAGACAAATTCGCGCGATTTGATATTAAATATATTATTCCCGATTCAAACAGAGAACGCATTGTTTTCATGGTAGTAGCCAAAAATGACGTACAAATTGACCTTAGCTTTTCCGGCCTTTGGCAAATGGATGTTAAAACTCATATTATAAAAAAAATTCCCGGACCTTGGGACTATACGAGCTGGACTCAGCCCATAGACGACGAACATTTCCTCATGATAACCCGTGACTGGTCATTGGAGTATGATCTTCGCACGGATACTGCACGGGTCGTGCGAGTAACGGGCAGCAAATTCGGCATTGGCGATCCGGCACGGGCAAATGCCAAAGAGGGTGCCTGCATGCAACTCCCAATCGATCCAAACGATTTAAAGTTGGGTGTTGTTAAAGAAGACAGCTCTACCGTTCATACCAGTCGCATAACACAACGGGCCTGCCCTGAAATAATGATCAATGGTAGCGTTTGGTTTATTAGGCCTGGTTTATTAGGCCATTTAGCCGTGCAAATTCCAATGGCAAGCTGGAACTCTTGCCCCCGGTTAAAACGACTACGGGACGCTCATTTGACGACTTTACCCTGATGCATGTCTTTGATGACGGGCAAAAACTGGCAGTTGCGAATAGTGCCGGCATTTGGATATTGAATCTCATTTCTGAAGCAACCGAAAAAATCATGACAAAAACAAAGAACATTGAATCCAGCAAAGTCCGCTATCATCAGAACGATACAGTTCGCCCACAAACAAACATATCGCTGTCTGACCTGGCCGGCAGTTACGCAAGCATCTTATTTAGCGGCATCCACTCTTGTCAGGGAAAGACAGTTCTGCACCACGATGGAACTATATTGACAGGATCATACGAATTCAAAGATCAAGATGGCTTGGTCAAGGGCAAACTCACAGAATTCAGATTACTGAATGGCAGAACTGTAGTCTGCAAGTGGCAGGATCAATTCGGGACGGGAAACCTATCCATGGAATTCTCTTCAGACCTTAAGAGCTTTGACGGTTCTTGGTCGCCCAGCGGGGTTCAAAACAGTCTCCCTTGGAATGGCAAACGTGAGAATACACACCAATAATTTGGACGACTTACCGTCGCGATTGATCCAAAATAAACCAGGTTGTTCAGTGATGATCTAGGGCATCATACTGAAGATGAAATATAACTTGAAATCCAGATATCTTCACATACAATGAGATGAAGTTTAAAGGAAATATATGGTTTATATGTTCTTTACCTGCGATCATCGGCTTAAACAAACTAAACTGGCGCTAATTTCTTTATGTGTTTTAGCTTTTTTGTCTCTAGCAGGCCCCCTTTATTCCGCCACAGTAACCATTTCGGAAACTTGGGGTAATCTTGAAGCCGGAACGAATGCCGAATTTCATGCCGTCATCCAATCCGCAGTCGCCACCCGCGGCAATTTACAGTTTGCCGTTACTGTCGGCCCCCAGACTATTGTCCGTCGGGAAATTGAGGTAACAGTGGAGGCCGGCCAGCCTATCGCCGTTCCAATTCAGCTCACCGTTCCACACTTGAAAGACGATGTGGCAGTTAGAGCTACTTTGACAGTTAGATTTCAGCCACAAAGCGCTGTTCCGAGTGAAGCAGTTCCTTCCATTGAAAAAACTCTCTGGTTTTTTACTGCCAATCCATTTGCCAATCATGAAGCTTCGCTGAAAGATAAAAAAATTGCGCTGTTTGATCCGGAAGGAAAAACACAAGAAAAATTTGAACAGGCTGGCATTCCATTTTCACTGATCCCACGACTGGATGCTATTTCAAACATCAAGGAGGGCATCTTGATCATCGGTGAAGGTCTTTCATTACGTGACTTCAAATCTTTGGCTGAGATGTGCCTTGCCACAGTTAATCGGGATGTTCCGGTTTTATCTCTGGCATTGAAGGATGGTCAATTCCGGTTAATTGACAGCAATGACAAAAGTCTGCCATCACCGAATGCCGTATCGTTCCGGCATAATGATATTATTACCAGCTTGGACAAACGTCTTGATGCAAATGCCTGGCCACCAGACGGTATTGTGGCTGTCAATACGATAAACATCACTGGCGAGCGCGGTCCAATTCTCGGCGAAGTCCTCAATAAAACCGGAGAATGGCCTTGGATCGAAATCGTGGTCTCCGGTAATACCAAAGCCATTTTTTGCCAATTTGATATTATTGAAAAATGGGATGCCAGCCCGACGCCGCGCTACCTGCTGGCAGCCTTACTTGATTATCTTTTGAAAAAACAATGATCTGAGAAGTCCGCCTTGCTTCGCAGCAGGTTGACGCAGAAAAAAAAATAAATAAAAAGGAGAAAAAGTCATGAAGAAAAGCATGATTGTATTGGTCGGTTCGTTATTATTGGCGGGAAGTGGATTAGTAAACGCTGCTGACGAAACCTCGCCTGAGAAGTCACAGAGCTCAACCCCGAACGTTTACCCGGCCGCTATCTTTCCCTTTGCGGAACGAGGCTCCGGCGCAAAAGATTTAGGCGGCAAAGCCGGCGATATTCTTTTTGCCCTCTTGGCCAAGAATCCATCGTTATTTCTCGTTGACCGCTCGGAAATGAATAAAACTTTGCAAGAACACGAGATCAATCTTTCCGGGATAGTTACGCCGGACCAGGCAATCCAGATCGGTAAAATCATCGGCGCTAAAATTCTTATTACCGGCTCAGTAATAGATTCGGACAAATCGATTTATCTGGTGGCCAAAATCATTAGCACTGAGACCAGCCGTGTGCTTGGCGCTTCAGTCACCGGAAAAAGCAGCGATGATTTCAATAATTTGATGGACCAATTGGCGAAACAGGTTGGCGAAACCATTGCCAAACAAGCCGACCAGCTTGTCGCAAAAGAAGTCAAGATGGAAGACCGCATTGCCGCGCTGAAAAAACAATTAGGTGATGCCAAGCGACCTGTGGTGGCGATTAACGTTACTGAACGCCATGTCGGACAAGTCACCATTGATCCGGCCGCAGAAACGGAGTTGGCGCTATTCTGTAAAGAAACCGGGTTTGAAGTTCTGGATAAGGCGGCAGACTCCAAAAAAGCCGATATTATCCTGTCAGGTGAAGGCTTCAGTGAATTTGCCATGCGTCACGGTAACCTGATCAGTGTCAAGGCGCGTCTGGAGGTCAAGGCCGTTGATCCCCAGACAGACAAAGTAATTGCCACTGACCGCCAGACCGCCGTAGTCGTTGATCTTACTGAACAGATTGCCGGCAAAGCGGCGCTCCAAAAGGCGGCTGCTGACATCGCCGAACGATTATTGCCGAAGCTGGTTACGAAATAAATGGGTGGTTTGGATCTATGAATGGTGTTAAGGGTTGGCTTTCTATCCTATTAATCGTTGCCTTGATTATTATTGCGGGGCTGTCCCATGCTACGGAGCGTGAGTACTCCGTGAGTGGGGTCGTCTACCACGACAATGAACCTGATTTAGGGCTGAGTGATCTCTGGTTGACTGCCTTATCCAAACAGCCAACACTCAGAGTGCTTGAGCGAAAGGATATTCGCGCTATTCTGGGAGAATTGTCCCTAACCGGAGTAAATGACGACTCGGCAAGACAGGTTCGTCTGGGACGCTTGCTGGGTGTTGAATATTTTGCGTGGATCAAAGCATCGGACGAACAGGCCTTGATGGAAGTGGTTGAAGCGGTAACCGGACGGGGAATCGCATCCGTTCCCATGCGATTTACCAAGGGGCATTTTACCGAAATTCTACCGAAACTTGCGGAACAGGCGGTTCAGGCAATCATCCGGCCATTGCCCGCATTATCGCAGGCCGCACCATCCATTGCGTTTTCAAGCCCTCGCTTTTCCATCTCCAATGATGCCGTTCAGGCGATAACGGAAAAAATCATTGTTGATTTGACGGGTTACTTTACAGACTCAGGGATCATTGTTCTGCCGCGCAGATTTGCGGCGGATGCAGTCCAGGAACGCTGGAGGCAGGAAAAAGGGCTGGTGAATGACATCTCTTATGAGCGCAAATTTCTGGGCGCGGATTACATTCTGGGGATTGCCGTTGACACGACAAACCGGATTGAATTCGTCATGGTCGAAACGGCAACAGGGCGCCGAGTCGGAAGAAAAGAAATATCCATGGAAGAAGCGCAGACAACTGATGGATTAAAAGCCCTGAAGCAATGGGCAATGGACCGATTAAAGCCCCTTATGGAGCGTTTCTCAGTCTTTCCGCCAGCCGCAGTTACCAATGTCCATTATGCCGCCCCTGAAGTCCTGAAATCACTGTATGCCGGCATGGTGCTTCATAATCAGGGGCGGTATATTGACGCCCTCCCCTGGTTTGAAGACACCAAAACCCGTAAGATCAAATTTGATGAAACCGATGCTTGGATTGCCAACTGCTATCGGTTGGCCGGATTTCCGGAAATCGCTGAAGAATTGGCCGACGAAAGAGAATTCTGGATATACAGGCATGGAGGTCCGACATTAAATGCTCAATCTGAGCCGGGTGTGGCCTTGCTCGGCGTTACAGCCGCCGGGGGAATTTCGGGCGGCTTGGCTGAACGCACAAGTATGTTGCTCATTGACCGTCTGCATGAAGCGACAGGAAAAACGATCCTCGCCTCAGAAGACATTGCGGGAATGAGGGATGAGTATGATCTGTTACTGGGCCTTGACAAAGTCAAGGGGACAACGTGGCGACAGGCACCGCCGATCCTGCTGAAAGAAGCGATAACCGCCCATCTTGAACCTGATAAGACCGGATTTCGATTGCGCCTTTGTCTGATCCGCAACTGTAATCCCACCTCGATTTATGACGTTGTCACCTCGTTGCCCGCCGATCATACGCAATGGCAACCCCTGATTGACAAGTCCGCGAAGGAACTGCTTTCTCGCAGTAGCCAGGGATCACCCACATGGTCACCACCGAGCCTTGCCATTGAAGAAGACCAGCGGCAACTGTTGTCTCAATTAGAAAAGTCACTAACGCCATGGATTTATCTCAAAGCGCTAACGAGGAATCCGGATCTGACGAAGTATCGCACGGAAGTTCCATGGCGCTTGGGACTGTCTCGCTGGTTTCTGCGCGTTCTACCGGAGGGGCATCCAGAACGGTCCATGCTGGAATTTACGGTCGTTTCTTTTCCCGTTGATTATACAACAGATTCGCGGCACAAACCGTTGTCCATTCTGCAAAAAAGCCGTTCAGGATTTCAGCAGATTGCGGATAAATACCCTTTTCAACTTGTCGGATTATTATCGCGTTACAATATAGCGCTCATTGGCATGACGCCTACCAATTATGCGGCAACCCAAATCAGCATTAGCAAGTTACTCCCGGAATTAACGCGCTTTGAACACGGGGAAGCCGATTACGTAATCGCCAGTATCCGCAAAATGGATTCAGCCCTGCGTTATGCGCTTGGCCTGCCGGATGGCAAACCCGCCGATGTTTTTTCTAGATGTGGAGGCTTGATTACGGTGTATAGAGGTTTAATCAAGGTTGATGGTCAAACCAAATGGGGCAGGCCATTTTCTGACGGAACATCAATAATATCATTTTGCAGCCTGCCGCATGACGCTTGTTTTCAGCCCCGAACGATTGCTCAAATGCGCGTGGATATTGAAGCCTATTGTCTCCTGCGCGATCAAGGGTTTGTTCCGGCGCGTTTTCTGCGTGACATCATTGAAAAAAACGGTCCTGACGCGGACTTGACTCATTATGCCGTCGTCAAGTATTTCAATGCCATGATTGCATATAATTGTGGTATAGAAAAAAGTTGGCCCGAGGAAGATTTGTGCGTGGTATGTCCGGTTTTCGCTGATTGTTTGCAACAGTTGATTAAAAACGAACCGACCGTCAGCTCCAGTTTTAAGGCAGTATTATGGATCCAGTTTTATAATCGTCTGCCGAAACATCCGATTATTGCCACCGCTATGAAGAAGGCCCGGCAGGTTCTGCAAACGACCGATACGGGCGCCTATGAACAGCGTAAAAAATTGTTTGAAGAATCATGGAAGGTTGGACCGCTCCAGGACTCCACATGGTTGGAATATTGTGATAAGAAAGGCTTCGGATCGGGCGTCATGGAGCATTACTATCCCTATCTCAATCGCCTGCATGAACTCTACGACAATGAGGTCAAGTCCCACGCCATTTGCCGGCTTTACTGTCAGTTTGGTTTGGCGTTTTTCCGCGCAGGCCGTTATGACTTGGCCGAACCGCTGTTTGAGCAAATCATCTCCTGGCGTGATTACAAGAACCGTCCTCCGGAAAAAAACGTGCATGCCGTGGCTTTGTATTTACTGGCTCTCTTGAAACAACGAAACGGAGACATTCCTTCGGCCCTGCGTCTGGCCAAAGAGGCGGTTGATTACATGGATAAACACCCACAAACCCAGTTTCCCCTGTATTCGTATATTAATATCAAAGCTGGGAACTGGGGCGGCAACGGTAATCTAAAGGCACAAGCTGCTGCGTTTATCAAAGAGTTGCGGGAAAATCCAAAGATGAAGTTTAAAAATCCTTACGCATCGCTCTGTGAGTATTAAACATGAGTATGCAGATAAAATGGCTGGCCATAGTATTCTTTGGATTGGTCTTGATTGAGACCGGGTGGAGCGAAGTCGGTCCCGATATATTAGCATCGCTGAAGGGCGACAATATGAACGAGATGCGTCAAATCCATGACCGCGCCTTGCTGGCCGCACAGGAAGGCAATCGCGTTGCCGAAGCCATTGCCTATGAAGCCAAAACCACGTTGGGACAGGATCGGGAATTCAACCGTATTATGGGCGAACATCCGACACTGCCTCACGAGATAGCCGAAAGGAATGAGACTGAAAAGGACTGGGTGGCGACAGTGGATAAAAAGGCGGCTGACGGCGAGGCCTTCTTCATAGTGATCATGGGGGTGCTGTGTTACAATGGCTATGCGAATGTTCCGGTTGACAAACAAAAGGGGCTCGCGTTGTGGCAGAAGGCCGCTGATCTGAATTTCGGTTTGGCAAAGTTGCGTGTGGGCAATTGTTATCTGAATGGAGTGTTCCCTCGCGATTTGCAGAAAGCGGCAGCATATTATCGTGAGGCGGGTGAATTAGGAATTCCAATGGGATGGAATAACATTGGCTGTCTTTATAATGGCTGGGAAGGCTGGTCACCCCGCAATCTTAATAAAGCCATGGAGTGCTGGGCAAAATCCGCGCCCATGGGACATGCCTGGTCTCAATACAATCTTGGTTTTTTTTACTGCTACGGAGATGATGATTTTCCTCAAAACAAGGATTTAGGAATTCAATGGATGAAGGCCGCCGCAGCCAATGGACATCATGCCGCCAAATTATATCTTTCCAATTTTGTTGAGAAGAAGCCTGCTCAAAGGACGTTGCCAGCCGTCATTGAAGACAAAAACACCGATATTGTTTCAACCATCATTGCATTTAATAAAATCCAAGAAAGTATTAAGGCCGCGCCGGTATCCGTTGTGTGCCTTATCGACATCTATAATCCAAAAGATATCGAACCGTTGGGCGACAGAACACCGTCACAAATGTTGGACGTATACCTTAAAGGGATAAGGAACTTCAAGAAGCAACCGGCTGGGGCTTCCGACACCATGTCCGTAAACGCCGACGATGTGAAAATATTCATCGTTGAATGCCGGGAGGATACACGCAGCAAAGCGCGCGAATTCAACAAGCAATATCAACTGAAGACCTACGATGGCAGCATCCCTGTCTTATACGTTTGTCATTTAGAACGACCGGTTAAAACATACACCTACAACCGAGATCCCGGCCCCAATGGCCAGGAATTAAAGTTGGTGGTGGAGAAATTGCTGACAAAATAACCCTAAATCAAACACAGTACGAATGACCTTCCCCCCTTTGATATGAACATTATCAAAGAGAGTCATGGGCTGTTATTGACCGCATTGTTACTGTCATGTTTTTCTGTGTCAAGCACCTATCGACAGCCGAGTGGGCAGGTAGCGTCAAGAATCTTTCGCACATTTCTATTCAGTCGACGACACAAGGGACGCGTCTTAAGGGCATGTTGCCCAAATCACTTTTTACAAGGACAGAGTAGCAATTCTTCATGGGTTTGGTAAAGTTCAATAAAACTCATGGAGGAAACTGATTATGATGGGAATCCGGCAGGACCAAAAAGATTTGTTCAGTTATAATATTGATCTGATGGAGGGGGTCAGCCCTGAATGGCGCTAAGTTAAGCGTTTTTGCGCCATGCATTTAGCGGCTCAGAAGTCTTCGCCCTCCATTTTGCTGTGCAATACGGTTCGTGGAGGGCGAGCATGTGGCGAGCCGGGGCTTATCTTAGCGCCATTCCATTCGGGTCAGCCCTTGAATTAGGAGTTAAGGAATTAACGATCATTTGAGGGTTGCATTATAGCCGCAGTGCTTTTTTTATTAAGCTGTTCTTCGGCCTGCTTGGCTGCCCCTAACCTATTATTCCCCTCGGTGTCATCTATGATGAGTCATTTTGTATTCAGAGCTTGATATCTATCCGGCAATAGTTCAAAATATTTTTTTCAGAAAAATGAACAGACTCTTTTATTGCTGGTTAATCCTCGGTATCGTTTGCATTGTTGCAGGGCTGGCTTGGCAGGCAAACGTCGGAGCATCAGAACTGACGGCGCCGCCCGCGCCCGAATTGCAGATAAAAGCCTTCCGTACATTCGGCACGGGCAAGGCGGATTACTCACCGGACGCCATTAATCCACCCGACGGCCTGGCTTTTACCAAAAGCGGCCTGCTGGTTGCCACGGATGCCATGAACCACAGGATTCAGATATTCAATCCCCGCACCGGCGAACACTTGGGACATGCCGGAGACTCCGCTCTCATCACCGGTCTGATCGTCAATGTTACCTCATTGCCTGATGACGGATTGTTGGTCAGCGACGAAACCGCCAATCAGGCATATCGTTTTGAAAAAGCCACCGACACCAAAGCCGGATACCGGCTTTCCAGTATGCCCCTCTTTAAGGACGATGGTTTCATGATGCTAAATGGCCTGGCCTGCGATGCGAAGAAAAGGATTTATGTGGTTGACGGGCGCAAGGGAGAAATCCGCCGCTATCTTCCGGATTTTAAGCCCGACCCCGGCTGGAAGTTCCAGGCGCGGCGCCCCGACAACGAACCACTTCTCAACCGGTCCGAAGGCATCGCCATTGACGAAAAAACAGGAACGCTGTTTTTGACCAGCGAACGGGATGGTATAATTCATGCGTTCGAACTTGAGACGGGAAACTGGATGGGCAAATCCATCGGACGCCGAGCCGAGGCAATCTCCGGACAACCGCCGGAAAAATCAGCGTTTCAGAGGTCGGTGGAAGGAGTTGCGGTAATGGGCGATTATCTTCTCGCGGTTGATGAGGGGCAAGATGATTCGTCAACCAATCGGTCGGGACACCTGCTCATTTTTTACCTGCGCAGTCCGGCATTGTATGAAACCGGGGCTGCAGAATGCCGGAGCAGGATGGAAGCAGGCGCGGCGGCGGGACTGGTCGGATGGCTTGGCTCCTACCGGTCTCCGGACATGGTGGCGGTTTTTCCCGGCGACGGGAACTCCGCGGCCATGATCGCCGTGGCTGATCAAGGCGCATATCAGGTTCTTGTTTATTTATGGAAGGATGTGCTGGCGGCTCTTCAGGAAATAAGCAAGGGAAAATAATAGCAGTCATGCAAAAACACTTTTCATTTATTAAAAACCTGCTTGAAAAGTTTTACGGAAACATCGAACGCGAGGAGCTTATCCGCATCCTCCTCCTGGGAACGGCCTTCGCATTTATTGTCGGCACCTACTGGACGCTCCGTCCCCTGAAAGACGCGTTGTTCAAGGCCATCGTGATCGGCGATGGAGTCAACACGGATGCCTCGCCGCTGGCCTGGGCCAAAATCCTTTCCGTCTGCGCACTGGTGCCGCTCGTCATCTTCTACAGCCGCCTGGTGGATAAATTCAAACGCCAGAACCTCTTTTATCTGATCGGCGGAATCGCAATCTGCGGACTTCTTGTTTTCAGCATTTTGTTCAGCCACCAGATACTGGGACTGCATAACAAGGTTGCCCATCCCGGGCGTCTGCTCGGCTGGTTTTGGTATGTTTTCGTGGAGGCCTACGGTTCCCTGCTGATCGCATTATTCTGGGCGTATGCGTCGGATGTGATTGACGCCCAGTCTGCAAGAAAATCTTTTCCCCTGATTGTCATGATCGGCCAAATCGGGGGCATCATCGGCCCGCAAACCACGGATCTGCCCGCCCTGCTGGAATTCGACACCTGCGCGCCCTTGGTTGCCGGATGCGCATTCAGCACCCTGGCGGTGCTGATCGCCATCAGGCTGTTTTCGTCAAGACTGGCGTTGCAGCGCATGCCGGCTGCGGCGGAAACAGCGGCCGGCCCCAAAACAGCGGAAAAGGAAAAAGCCGGTTTTATTGAAGGCCTTCGATTGCTGTTTACCGACCGTTATCTGCTGGGAATATTCCTGGTGGTCGCCGTCTATGAGATAATAGTCACCATCTTTGATTTTAATTTCAAACGGCTGGTCTTTCAAAGCGCCAACGGCGATAAAGCCACGGCCGCCATTCTCGGCGATTTCGGCACGGCAGTCAACCTGGTTTCGTTCCTGTGCCTCGCCTTTGGGATCGGCAACGTCCAGCGCCGCCTGGGAATGAAAGCCGCCTTATGCGCCATGCCCTTCATAATCGGGGCCATGGTCATCGGATTTAAACTGGCGCCTTCGCTCACCGTGCTTTTCTGGATTATGGTGGCCGGCAAGGCGCTGAACTATGCGCTCAACTCGCCCTCATTAAAACAGCTTTATATCCCCACCTCCCCGACCGCAAAATATAAAACGCAGGCTTGGATTGAAATGTTCGGGGCCAGGGGAGCCAAAGCGGGCGGCTCCCTCATCAACACCCTGCTGAAAGTCTTCCAGACGCGCGCTGGGGATCTCGCCGTCGGATTTGCCGTTTATGTCACTTTCGCCAGCATGTTTTCAGGGGTACTGCTTGTCGCCTGGTTCTTTATTGCTCTTTTCCTCGCGCGGGAATATGACCATCGTGTCGGCATCAGGCCGGAAAATGCCTTGAAAAGGCAAAACTTATAAAATCAGTGCCGGAAAACATCTTCCTCACTCAACGCCACTGTCGCCCTCAATTGCGGCAGCATCCCCTTGCTTCTCGAATCAGGCTAATGAATTTCGAAACAATAATCAGGCTTTTCCTGATTGGAATAAAATACTCCTTGGTTAATAGTTCGCCTATGAAGAACCGACCAACTGGCAGATTCGCGCCGTAGGCCATTAAAAATGACAACATATTCGGTGTCGGCCGTGAATTAGAACAGATTCTCATGTCGGCCGGCATCAACGACGGTTTCGGTTCGGCGAAAGTTCCGTTTACACAACGCTAAGGGAGTAAAGCAAAATGAATAGAATAACAACCGTTTTAACAGCGCTGATGGTTTTTGGAATCGGCAGCATAAATGCCGGCGCCCATTGCCAGATACCATGCGGCATCTACGATGACAACTTGCGTTTCAACCTCATGGCTGAGCATATCGCCACCATCGAGAAAGCGATGCAGGAAATCAACAAGCTGTCGGCCGCCCAAGCGGTCAACTATAATCAACTGTCCAGGTGGATTGAGAACAAAGATATTCATGCGGGTTACTTAAGCGAACTCGTGACTTACTATTTCATGACGCAACGCGTCGTGCCGGTGGAGAAGAGCAGCATGGAAAATTATGAAAAATACGTCCGGGAAATCACTTTTCTTCACCAGATCCTTTATCATGCCATGAAGGCCAAGCAAACGACTGATTTGGGGGAAATCAATAAACTGCGCGAGCTGCTGAAACAATTCCAGGCATCGTATCTGGCGAAAGAGCCGGCAAAATAAACACTTGCCTTAAAAAAAACCATTAAATATGCTTGCGGCAACTTTAACACAAACCCCATTCAGGAAAGGGCTTGGCTATGAGCATCAGGATTTTACTTGCCGATGATCACAAAATAATGAGAGACGGGCTGAAGTCGCTGGTTGAAAAAGAAACGGATATCACCGTGATTGGCGAGGCGGAAACCGGCAAAACGACCGTCAGCATGGCGCAAAAACTTTCGCCCAATATTGTGATAATGGATATTTCCATGCCCGACCTGAACGGGATTGAAGCAACGCGCAAAATCATCAAAACGAACCCGAATGTCAAAATCGTGGCCTTGTCCGCCCATGCCGACCAGCATTTTATCCGCGAAATGATGACCGCCGGCGCTTCGGCTTACCTTCTGAAAGACACGGCCTACGAGGAACTTATCCGGGCAATCCGCGAGGTAATGAAAGGCAAAAAATATCTCTCGCCGGACATTGCGCGCGGCGTACTGGATGCTTACGTCAAACTCGCGCGGCCCTTGAGCGCAAATCCCGCCTTTGTGGTTTTAACCGACCGGGAACGCGAAGTCCTACAGATGATTGCGGAAGGGAAAAGCACCAAGGAAATAGCGGGTGAAATCGAACTCAGCGTAAAGACGATTGAAACCCACCGCCGCAACATTATGGAAAAACTTGACTTGCACAGCATCGCGGAGCTTACCAAATATGCCATTCGTGAAGGAGTAACATCGGTGGACGCATGAACATTCTACTGATAGACGATCATGCTGAAACGCGCAGGGAAATGACCGCGCTCATCAATGCCGAAAAAGACTTGCGTGTGCTGGCCGACGCGGACACCGGCGAAGAAGGAGTGCTGAAAGCCTACGAACTAAACCCCGACCTGGTGGTGATGGATATTTATCTGCCCGGCATCAACGGCATTGAGGCGATCAAGACCATCCGCTCCAACAACCCCGACATGAAAATTTTGACTCTATCCAATCATTCCGGACGCATCCTCGTGGAGGCCGTCTTGAAAGCCGGGGCCCTGGGATATGTTCGCAAAGGAAGCGCCTTTGAAGAACTGGTGCCGGCCATCCGCTCCATTGCCGCGGGCAAACAATACCTGGGCAAGGGCATCAACGACTAACCCGCATTTCTCGCACAAGGTGTGAGAAATGCGGGTTAATTGCGGATTAAACAATTTTTTGTTTCTTCGGCCCAAATTCTGCTTCCTTCATTTCCGCCAGCCTCCGCCGGTGCCGGCCGCCCTTAAATTCCGCCCTGAGCCAGGCGCGCACAATTTCCAATGTCGTTTTGAGGGTTACCATCCGTTGTCCGATGGAAATCATATTGGCGTCATTATGCTCGCGCGCCAGCCGGGCACTCTCCCTGTTCCAACATACGGCACAGCGAATACCCTTGACCTTGTTGGCCACCATGGCCTCCCCGTTCCCGGAACCGCCCAGAACAACGCCCAACGCGCATTCACCATTTGCCACCGCTTCCGCCGCCGGGCGAATGATCAAGGGATAATCCACCGGCCGGGCGGAATCCGTGCCGAAATCCATGACATGATATCCTTCCATCGGCAAAAAGTATTTCAACGCTTCCTTGTACCGGAACCCGGCATGATCGGAAGCCAGGGCGATAAACCGTTTTGAAATGATCTTGTTCCCCATCATGATGGAATTATTCTGAACGGTCGGCGCAAATCATGCCATCAGGATATTCCTTAGAAATACCGTCGTTTTTCCTGAAAGAGTATTGTCTATATTGATTGACAACCATAACGACAAAGAATTAATATTTTCAATATATGAACACAGAAAGGAAGACAAATGTCGCCAAGATATTGGCAATGGTCGTCGGCTTGGCCGGCATTGCGGTAATAATCGGATGGATATTCGATATCACCGGCCTGAAAAGCATATCGCCCGACTGGACTTCCATGAAGTTCGACACGGCCCTCGTTTTTGTCCTAAGCGGCATTACGCTTTATTTTATTGCCAGGGCCAAAGAGGGGGAGTTCGACCAGGCCCAAGTGACGCTTTCCATAACAACTTTAATCATCATCCTTCTTATGGGAATATTATTTTTCTCCGCATTGCTCGGGATACATACGGGCACCGAAGATTTATTTATCCAAGACACGCATCACTCGGCAATGACGGTTGTCCCCGGCCGCCCCTCACTGCCGGCCACGGTAAATTTCATATTAATCGCCCTGGCCGGAATTTTAACCCTGCTGAATCCGGAAAAATCACGGCCAAAATTGAAAATCATCGGCTTCATAGTCGCCATCATCGGCGCCCTGGCAGTCGCCGGTTATTGCCTTAATGCCCCGCTCCTTTATTATTTTCTGCCAGGGAAAAATTCGGCCATGGCCTTGCACACCGCCGCATTGTTTGTATTATCGGGCATAGGATTAATATGTCTATCAGATTAAAACTTACCGTCATGTTCCTGGCGCTGGCCTTGATTCCCCTGATGCTGGTCAGCGCTTTAACATTTAATAACTACAAACAATCACTTGAGGCTGACCACCTTGAGCAATTGCAGGTCCATGCTTCTTTTAAGGCCAGGCAAATTGAAGAATATTTCAACGCATTAAAGACCTACATGGTGATAATCCAAAAGTCCAACGTGATTAATAAAAACTTCCCCGTCTTGATGCAATTGGCCCAAACCACTCCAACCCCCGATTTTATCGCCGCCAAACAGGCGCTTGACGAAACATTACAAAAAAACCAGTTGATTTTCAAGCTACTGGATTTAATGCTGGTTAATACGGAAGGAAAGGTCATCTATGCCAGCGGTCCGGAGCATTCCATAAACGATTTTTCCGATGCCGCGCCCGCCACCGTGAAAAACGCCTTTAATCAGGGACTAACCAAGATTTACCTTTCCGATATTTTTTCAGACAAGGAACAGGCCGGCCGGCCGGCAATGCTGATTACCGCCCCGGCCTGCGACCTGAACGGCCACGTTATCGGAGTCATTGCCTTCGAAGCGGATATGCAACCTATTTATAACCTTATCCGCGATATAACCGGATTAGGCCATAAGACCGGCGAGATTTTAATCGGCAAGAAAAGCGGCAATCAGGTCGTGTTTTTAAATCCTCTACGGCAAGATTCCCGGCCAGCCTTGAATAATGTGCTTTTGGGAAGCGAATCGGCCCTCCCCATGCAGGAAGCCGTCCAAGGCAGACAGGCCACCGGTCAGACGATTGACTACCGGGGAAAAAAAGTCGTGGCGGCATGGCGTTATTTGCCTTCCCTGGAATGGGGGCTGGTCGCCAAAATTGATACCGAGGACGCGTTTGCCGATATTATAAACCTAAGGAATTTAATCTTCATTATCCTGGCAATTGTTTTTATTCTAGCCGGCATCATGGCGGTTTCGATCGCACTCTCGATTGCCGGGCCGATAAAAAAAGTTGCGGAAGGAGCAAAAATAATCGGAAGTGGAAACCTGGATTATAAAGTCGGCACTAATCTCAAAGATGAAATCGGCCAACTGGCAAGAGCCTTCAACAAAATGACCGGAGATTTGAAAAATCTCGCCGTGGCGCGTGATGCGGAGCGGCAACGGTTGTACGGGGTCTTGGAGACACTGCCGGTTTACGTGCTGTTGTTGACTGAAGATTATCACGTTCCCTTTGCCAATCGTTTTTTCCGGGAACGCTTCGGCGAATCCAACGGCCAACGCTGTCATGAATACCTGTTTAAACGCAATGAACCTTGCGAAAATTGCGAGACGTACAAAGTCCTGAAAACCGACGCCGCCCATCGCTGGGAGTGGACCGGGCCGGACGGCCGCAATTACGACATCTATGACTACCCTTTTCGAGATACCGACGGTTCCCGAATGATTTTGGAGATGGGCATTGACATCACCGAACAAAAACGCGCGCAAGAATCCTTGCGTTCCGCCGCCATTTACGCCCGAAGCCTCATCGAGGTTTCCCTTGATCCTCTCGTAACTATCTCAAGTGAAGGAAAGATCACCGACGTCAATGAAACCAGCATCAAGGTCACCGGCGTCCCTCGCGAACAGCTCATTGGCACCGATTTCTCCGACTATTTCACCGAACCGGACAAGGCCCGCGAAGGCTACCGGCTGGTCTTCACCCGGGGCTTTGTTACTGACTATCCATTGACCATCCGCCACAAGAACGGCCATTTAACCGACGTGCTCTATAATGCCAGTGTCTACAAGGACATCCACGGCAAGGTGATCGGGGTCTTCGCCGCCGCCCACGATGTAACCTTCCAAAAACAGGCCTCGCAATACGCGCGCAGCCTGATTGAATCCTCGCCTGATCCGCTCGTTACCATTAGCGCCAGCGGAAAGATCACCGATGTCAACGAGGCCACCATCAAGGTCACCGGCGTCCCTCGCGAACAGCTCATTGGCACCGATTTCTCCGACTATTTCACCGAACCGGACAAGGCCCGCGAAGGCTACCGGCTGGTCTTCACCCGGGGCTTTGTTACTGACTATCCATTGACCATCCGCCACAAGAACGGCCATTTAACCGACGTGCTCTATAATGCCAGTGTCTACAAGGACATCCACGGCAAGGTGATCGGAGTCTTCGCCGCCGCTCGCGATGTGACCGTACTGAAACAGGCCGAAGCGGAGCTAAGGCGGCACCGGGACAATCTCAACGCGCTGGTGCAAGCACGCACCGCCGAACTTGAGATCTCAAACAAGGAACTGGCAAGCTCCAACGAAAACCTGGAACAGTTCGCCTATGTCGCCTCGCATGACCTCCAGGAGCCCCTGAGAATTATGTCGAACTATTCGCAATTGCTGGAAAGGCGCTACAAGGAAAAGCTGGATAAGGATGCCGATGATTTCATCGGCTTTATCGTGGATGCGGCAAAACGCATGCAAAAATTAATCACCGATCTCCTTGAATATTCCCGCACCGGCAGCAAAAATGTAACCAGGACTGAGGTTGATTGCAACGAAGTCTTGCGAAAAGTGACCGACATGATGTCGGCCATAATTGAATCCGATCATGCCATAGTCAGCCATGATAACCTGCCGGTCTTGACCGCCCATGAAACCGGCTTGATCCAGCTCTTCCAAAACCTGATCGGAAATGCGCTGAAATTCCACGGCAAACAGCCGCCGATAATTCATGTTTCCGCCCGGCGGGATAAAAACGAGTGGCTTTTCTCGGTTCGGGATAACGGCATCGGCATTGAACCGCAATACCGGGAAAGAATATTCCAGATTTTCCAGCGCCTGCATTCCATCGGCGAGTATCCCGGCACGGGCATCGGCCTTTCCATCTGCAAAAAGATAGTGGAATATCACGGCGGACGGATCTGGGTGGAATCGGAGGCTGGAAAAGGCGCGACATTCTACTTTACAATACCAACGTAACAAGAAGAACGAGATAATGAAAGGAAACAAATGGTTAACGAAAATACGCTGACACCGATCGAAATTCTCCTGGTCGAGGACAGCCCGGCGGATGTGCGGCTTACAAAAGAGGCTTTAAAAGAGGAAAAGCTGTATAACAACCTGCATGTCGTGAATGACGGCGTGGAGGCGATGGCGTTCCTGTACCGGAAGGGCAAATATGCCAATGCCGTGCGGCCCGACCTGATCCTGCTGGACCTGAACTTGCCCAAGAAAGACGGACGGGAAGTGCTGGAAGAGATTAAAAACGATGAAAATTTAAAAGTCATTCCCGTTGTAATTCTCACCGTCTCCAAGGCGGAAGAAGACGTGCTGAAATCATACAAGTTGCATGCGAATTGCTACATCACCAAACCCATAGATTTGAACCAGTTTTCCAAAGTGGTGAAGACCATCCAGGATTTCTGGATGACGATTGTAAAATTGCCGCCAAAAATCAGATAAAACCATCTACCGAGGAGACGAATCCGGACGGGATCGGAACCAATGAAGGGATATTTTGTTTGACAATACCAGGGAAAACGATGGATGAGATGACAAAACAACCAATTGGTCAATAATAAAAGAGAATGGAAAAAAACAAAATAAACATACTCATCGTTGAGGATAATCCGGGCGACGTCCGCTTCGTGGCAGAAATGTTAAAGAGGCCCGAACGCGATGCTTTCAGCTTAACCCCGGCCGGCAGAATTGATGAGGCCTTGACAAAACTGGCCGGAACAAAATTTGACGTTGTCCTGCTGGACCTCAATCTGCCGGACAGCCGCGAATTCGAAGGCCTGGATATAATTACCAAGCAATACCCTGAACTTCCCGTGATTGTCCTGACCGGCGCGGATGATGAAACCCTGGGCCTACAGGCCATCCAGCGCCACGCCGCCGACTACCTGATCAAGGGACAAATAGGAATATCCCTCCTTACGCACAGCATCCGCTATGCCATTGAGCGCAAGCATGCCGAGGAAACGCTGGCGATTGAACGCCATAATCTTCAAATGATTTTTGACGCCGTAAGCATCGGCATGCTCCTTATTGATGAGCAATGCGTTGTTAAGCGGGTTAATAATGTGGTATCCTGTTGGATTGGCAAAGACCGCCCGGCGGTTTGCAAGGCTCAACCCGGTGACATTCTGGGATGCATCCACGCGCTCAATAACCCCGCCGGATGCGGCCAAACTCCTCATTGTGACACGTGCCCTATCCGCAATGCTTTTGAGTCTGTGTTGCGTTCCGGCCAGCCGGTCCACGGCGCTGAAGCAGAAGCCGAACTTTTAATCGCCGGGACACCGGCCCGCATATGGCTTGATGTCAGCGCCGACCCCGTTTTCATAGACAAAAAAAAACACGCGATTCTTTCCCTCAACGACATCACCCGGCGCAAACAGGCCGAGCAAGAGCTTCACCGGCTTAATCGCACCCTAAAGGCGCTTAGCAACAGTAACCAGGCCATGATGCGCGCCAAAGATGAATCAAGTTATCTTAATGCGGTCTGCCAGATTATCGTGAAAGACTGCGGCCATACCATGGTCTGGACCGGTCTTGCCGAAGAAGACGAAGCCAAGACCGTCCGGCCCGTGGCCCAGGCAGGCTTTGAACATGGCTACCTTAAGACACTGAACATCACCTGGGATGATACTGAACGCGGACGCGGTCCCACCGGGACCGCCATCCGGACCGGAAAACCGGCTCTTTGCAGGAACATGCTGACCGATCCCGACTTTGAACCATGGCGCAATGAGGCGCTCAAACGTGGTTATGCCTCTTCGCTGGTCCTTCCCTTGATCGCCGATAACAAGACTTTGGGGGCGATCAACATATATTCCAGGGAACCGGACTCGTTTTCAAAAGACGAAATAAACCTGCTGGGCGAATTAGCCGACGACCTTGCTTATGGGATCACTGCGATCCGACTGCGCACGGCGCACCAACAGGCGGAAAGAGAACTGCAAAAAAGCAAGACCGCGCTTCAAAAATCATACGCCGAGCTGGAAATAAGGGTCAAAGAACGCACGGCAGAACTCTCAAAGGTAAACAAAGATTTAAACGTAGAGATTGCCGAGCGCAAACGCATGGCCGCAGAAATGGAAAAATATCAAACACGCCTGCGGGCCCTGGCCGAAAGGCTTTCCTCAACCGAGGAACGCGAACGGCGGCGGATTTCCTCCCAGATCCACGATACAGTTATCCAGACCCTTTCCCTTTCCAACATCAAAATGGGCTCCCTTTACAAGGAGTTGACCGATGCCCGGTTGAAATACAGCGCCATTAAATTGAACGAAATACGCGCCACCATCGAAGAGGCGATCCGAGAATCACGCTCGCTAATGGCCGAATTGACCCCGCCGCTCCTGTATGAGCTGGGCATGATGCCGGCCCTAACCAACCTGGCCCAGAAGCTTCAACAACAGCATAACACGCCGATTCAGGTCAAGGATGATGGACAGCCCAAGCCGATGGATAAAGCGCTGCAAGGCCTTTTGTTCCAAGCCATCCGCGAATTAATCATGAACGCCCTCAAACATGCCGGCAAATGCAATATTAACGTGGACGTTTCCACGGAGAATAACCGGTTGCAAATTTACGTCAAAGACGACGGCGCTGGTTTTGATGCTTCAAAAGAAAATCTGTTTACATTTCACGATAAAGGCGGGTTCGGTTTATTCACCATCCGCGAGCGCCTTGAAAGCATCGGCGGCGGCATTGACATTCGCTCCCGGCCCGGTTCAGGCACAAGCGTCGCGCTTTTCGCGCCGCTCAAACCAAAACCGCGGGCCTGAATCAACGCTTCGCGAACATTACAAAACGTCCGCCGGCAAGTCAGGTTTTTCGAATTCCCCCCTAAGAGATACCCTCATTGCGATTTAGACCGCATAAGCCTAGCATGATGGCAGATATAAAAGAAGCTCTGGGACATGGGTGAAATACAAAACACGTTTCAGGCATCAACAAGGAGACCAAGCAATGCAAGCATTAAACGGACAGATTCAGACGGCAGACTGGAAGTCGGAAAAACATGTTCCGGTTATCGAGTGTTCCGAACAGGTCAAGGCCAGAGAGTTTTTCAAAGTAACGGTAACGCTCGGCAAGGCAATCGCCCATCCCAACACCACGGAACATCATATTCGCTGGATATCATTGTTCTTCCAGCCGGAAGGCGAGAAAGCACCCAGCCAGATCGCTCATTTTGAATTCTGCGCCCACGGCGAATCGGCAAAAGGAGCGAACGAGAGCACAATTTACACGAACCATGAGGCCGCGACCACAATGAAAACCGACAAACCGGGAACTTTGTACGCGCTGGCGCTCTGTAATATCCATGGATTGTGGCAATCGGCAAAGACCATTTCAATCGGCTGATTAAAACCAATGCGATACAAAAACGATGAGGACCCGAATCAACATAATCCAACAACGATACGGAACGCCCGCAGGGGCAAATGTCGGGACCAAACGGGCCGCAATGCGTTTCCTCCGGTTGATGGCCGTAACGGCCCGGACCGAGGAAGCACGGGCGGCCTACCTTTTTTTTATTGACGGAGAACGAAGGTTATCACATGAACATGGAGGAAACAAAAAATGATGGCAATCGTTGATGCGAATACATGCACTGGATGCGGGCTTTGTTCCGATATCTGTCCGGAGGTATTTGAACTAACCGATGATGTGGCAACGGTAAAGGCGGACGTTGTTCCTGAAGAATCGGAAAACACCTGTCGCGAAGCGGCGGAAAGTTGCCCGGTTGAGGCGATATCACTAAAAGAACAAGGAGAATAAAACCATGGCAGAGTTTTTAAACCCATTTGCCGGTTTAACCCCGGATCGTAAACTTACCGCGCGGGAATTGTCACGCGCCATAAGAATGGCTTTGTCTGCTGAAGAAGAAGCGATCCATCTTTATGAATCCCTGGCGGACGCAACCGATAACGCACTGGCAAGGGCAGTTCTCCAGTCCGTAGCCGAGGAGGAGCGCGTTCATGTCGGCGAATTCCAACGCGTTTTGAACCTGCTGCTGGACGACGAACCGGCCCGGCTGGCGGAAGGTGCTGCGGAAGTGGATGAAATCGGCAATAACCCGGGAAAAAACCGGGCTACGACCGCTGACGAAACAAACAAAAAACAATTAACGGTCGGCAATTTAAGAGGAGAATAAAAAAAATGACGAACAACTACCTGCATCGTGAAGATGCTCAGTTTGGAAAAGCGCTCTGGGACAAGTTGGACGAAACAATTATCAACACGGCCAAAGCGCGCCTGACTGGCCGACGGCTCCTGCCGATTGATGGTCCTTGCGGACCAGGCATCAAAGCCATTGGAATTGCAGATCAGAATATCGCCGGCACGATCTCTGACCGGGTGCGCATCCACATTGCCTGTTTACAGCCGGTTCCCGTGATTGAGAGTTCATTCACCGTCTCAATGCGGGATATTGCCGCATTTGAAAGCAACGGCGATATGCTCGGCCTGAAGGCCGCCGCCGACGCGGCCCTGCATTGCGCCGATCAGGAAGATGCGTTTGTCTTTGGCGGCGCCAAGGAAGCCGGTATGGAAGGATTGCTGAATGCCAGGGGCGTTCAGAAGAACAAACTATCGGACTGGAAAGATACTGGCGCCGCCGTTGATAACATCCTGGACGCGGTGAACAAGCTTGATAAAGCCGGGTTCCATGGCCCATATGCAATGGCCATGCCGCCGCCACGTTTCAACATGCTCCTCCGTCGCTACCCTGACGGAAACCAGACGGAACTGGAGCATCTCCGCCAGATCATCACGGAAGGAATTGTCAAATCGTCCGCGCTTGCTTCGGAAGCCGTCATAGTCACGACGATCAAGGAGCTTGCCGCGATCGTGGTCGGTCAAGATTTAACGACGGCATTGGCGGGGCAACACGGACGAGACTATGAGTTCGTCGCATTTGAAACAGCAGCCTTGCGGCTAAGCGAACCGTCGTCAGTATGTGTATTGCAGTAGGATAAAAGTCAGGAACCGGAGTCGGAAGTCAGAAAACGGAATGACTTTCATAATAGCAGGAGGCAAAAATGAGCACGAAAATTCAAATTATCTTTTACAGCATGTATGGACACGTTTACCGGATGGCCGAGGCCGTGGCCGAAGGCGCACGCAGCGTCAAAGGCGCTGAAGTCAAGTTATATCAGGTCCAGGAGCTGGTGCCGGATGCCGCGCTTGAGTCGTCGGGCGCAAAAGCCGCGCGCAAGGCGTTCGCTCATATTCCCATGGCCGAAGCCAACCAATTGGCGGAGGCGGATGCTTTGATCTTCGGTACACCCACCCGATTTGGAAACATGTGCGCGCAGATGCGGAACTTTCTGGACCAGACCGGAGGACTTTGGATGAAAGGCGCCTTGATCGGTAAAATCGGCAGTGTGTTCGCCAGCACGGGAACGCAACACGGCGGTCAGGAAACGACCATCACCAGCTTTTACAACACTCTGATTCATCTGGGGATGATCGTGGCCGGCGTGCCTTATTCCGAAAAAGGCCTGCTGAACATGTCGGAAATAACTGGCGGCACGCCGTACGGCGCCACGACTCTCGCCGGACCGGACGGCTCGCGGAAACCGAGTGAGAACGAGCTCAATATCGCCCGATTTCAGGGACAGCACGTGGCAATGCTGGCGGCTAAAATGAAAGGAAATTAACATGGCCATCAGACACGCAAAAGCGGTATGGGAGGGAAACATCAAGGAAGGCAAGGGAACCCTGGAACTGGGCAGCGGCGTGTTCAAAGGTCCCTATTCTTTCCGGTCAAGGTTTGAAACCGGCGCCGGCACGAACCCGGAAGAACTGATTGCGGCCGCTCTGGCCGGATGTTTTTCAATGGCGTTGGCCCATATCCTGACCGAAGCCGGTCATGCACCGCAAAAAATAGCAACCGTGGCAAAAGCCAACTTGGGCGCTGTCCATAACGGTTTCGCCATCAATACAATTGAACTTGAAACCGAGGCAACTGTGCCCGGCATCGAAACAAATCAATTCCAGCAATATGCCGAAGAGGCAAAGACGAATTGTCCGGTCTCCAAGGCGCTGGCCGCAACACGGATAGAGATGAAAGCAAAATTGGCCTAGAGGCCAGGTTTATGGTTGGTCAAATCATGAATAGTGGACGCTTGAATGCGGCGATAAGCATGCAAATATGTTTACCAACGGGCTGATAATGAAAGCCATAGCAATCAACGAATTCGGCGGACCGGACAAGCTGCAACTCATGGATTTGCCTGTTCCGGAACCACAAACCGGCGAAATCCTGATTAAGATTAAAGCAGCGGGTGTAAATCCAGTGGATTGGAAGATCAGAAAAGGCTTGCTGCAAGGCCGCCTTCCGCATGAATTCCCGCTTGTGCCCGGCTGGGACGCCGCCGGCATCGTAGCGAAAGTCGGCAACGGCGTTCAGCACTTTGCCGAGCGGGATGAGGTCTACGCCTACTGCCGTAAAGCAATAATAAAAGACGGAACCTACGCCGAATATGTTGTGGTGCCTGAAAACAATGCGGCATTCAAGCCAAGTAAAATGTCCTTCAGCGAAGCCGGCGTGGTGCCGCTCTCGGCTTTGACCGCCTGCCAGTCGCTTTTTAGTGAAGGGCAACTGAAAGCCGGGGAATCGGTCATGATTCATGCCGCGGCCGGCGGGGTCGGCACCTATGCCGTGCAGCTTGCCAGAAACGCCGGGGCATGCGTATTAGGAACAGCCGGCTTGGAAAATCATGCTTACCTGCTGGAATTGGGCGTAAGCGAGCCGATTGATTATGTTAATGCCGATTTCCGGGACATTGTTCGCAAAAAACATCCTCAAGGCGTTGATGTTGTATTCGACTGCGTAGGCGGGAACGTGTTTCAAAAAAGCGTCGATATTTTAAAACAAGGCGGACGTTTGGTTTCAATTATTGAGCCCGAGGGTGTCAAGCAACTGCAAGCCAGAGGAATTAATGCACATTATGTATTCGTCACGCCGAGTCGCCGGCAACTCTCGGCATTGACAGAGATGATTGAAGCCGGGCAACTCAAGGCATTTATTTCCCGCTCCTTCCCGCTGAAGGAGGCGGCGGAAGCACAGCGCTTAAGCGAAACAGGACACACGCGCGGAAAGATTGTTTTGATTGTTTGAACCAGGCGGCAGAATCGCGCAACAGGAACCACGCTGATTCCCGATATACTCCGTTTCTATCCATAGGCCAGCATGATCTCGGCCAGCTTCTGCAGTTCTGGGGCGGATAATTGAGCGCTATTCCTCCGTCCGGAATTGAAATGCGATTCAAAAGCCGGCCGGTTGTTCCGGTAAAGCACTCCGACCGGAATCTGATCTCCCCATTCAACGGCTTTTTTCATGGCCACGTCCCAATTTTCCGGATCGTAATCAGACGGTAACGGTTTGCAACGGTCGCTGTACCACTTGTGGGTATTGATTTTATTGAAGGAGACACAGGGCTGAAGAATATCCACCAGCGCAAATCCAGGGTGAAGAACAGCCTGCATAATCATCTCGGCAAGATGGTCGCCCAACCCTGCAAAACTGCGCGCCACAAATCCGGCATGCATGGCAACCGCAACAGCAATTGGATTAAAAGGAGCGGAATAAACTCCATGCGGCTGGGCCTTGGTCGCAAATCCCTCTTCGGAGGTCGGACTGGCCTGTCCCTTGGTGAGTCCATAGACCTGATTATTATGAACAAGCACGGAAATATTAACATTCCTCCGGATAGCAGCCAGGAAATGATTCCCCCCCTCGCCATAGGTGCATCCGTCGCCGCTCTCCACGAGCACGGTCAGATCGGGATTTGCCAGTCTGGCTCCGGTGGCTACGGGCAGAGCGCGGCCATGCAGACCGTTGAATAGATTTGCATTCAGATAGTGCGGCGCCTTGGCCGCCTGCCCGATACCGGAAACAAAAAGCACCTGAGGCGGACGCAAACCGAGCTTGACCAAGGACCGTTTAACGGCCTTAAGAATTGCAAAATTGCCGCACCCCGGGCACCAAGCGGTTTCGTACTCGCCGTAGTCTTCCATGCTGACTGTTTTTTGATCATCCGTCATAATGAAGATTCCTGAGTATGTATTCGGGCGTAAATGGCAGCCCGTCATACCGCCGCACATGGAACGGGATCTCAAACCCGCATTCCCTTCGGATAAGACGGGCAAACTGGCCGGTAGCATTACTTTCAACACAGACCACTTTTGCCGCGGATTTCAGATGCTTCAAAAAATGATCAGGCACCAGAGGCCATACCTGCCGAAAATGGAGCGTTCCGACTTTAAGACCCTCGGCTTTTTTTATTAAAGCCGCTTCGCGCACCGCACCCTTGGCCGAGCCCCATGAAATTAACAAAAGCTCCGGCGGATCATCCCCGTCAAATTCCGGCGGAATCACCCGGGATACAATGCCGAGCAATTTATTCTGGCGCTTCTCAACCATCCGTTTTCTTATCCCCAGGTCCTCGGTGATGTGTCCATCCTCGGTATGCTCGTCGCTGTCGGCAACCACGAGATGTTCGCTCATACCGGGCAAGAGCCGCGGCGAGACGCCCGTATCCGTGAAGGCAAATCTCCGGTAAGGCAGGTTTATTTTTTCCGATGGAACTTGCCTATCCGGCCTTTCTTTCAAAACAAACGGCAAAACAGCCCGATAAGAATCCGCAAGAAATTGGTCGGTAAGAATAAAAACCGGCCCCTGGAAACGCTCGGCAACTGCAAAGGCTTCACGTGTCAGCCAGTAACATTCTTCAACGGAACCAGGCGCATAAATAGCCCGGGGAAACTCACCATGTCCCGCATGTAATACAAAATCGAGATCGGCCTGCTCAGTCCGCGTCGGTAAGCCCGTGGCCGGTCCCGGGCGCTGGCCCACGAGAATTACTACCGGGGTTTCCGTCATCCCTGCCAGACTGACGCCCTCCACCATAAGCGCAAACCCGCCACCGGAGGTCGTAACCATGCTCGGCGCTCCGCAAAAGGAGGCGCCGATCGCCATATTTACCGCGGCAATTTCATCCTCCGCCTGTTCAACGACAAGATTGAAATCCCGATCATATTTTGCGAATGTCTGGGGAATTGAAGTCGCCGGGGTCATTGGGTAAAAGGCGCAAAATTTCAGCCCCGCGGAAAGCGCTCCCAAGACAATGGCATCATTGCCGTTGAGCATTATCCTTTTGGTTTTATTTTTCACGGCCGGCAAAACAAAAAGCCCATGCGCCTCCTGGCTGGCCGCCCAATTCCACCCGGCCGAGAACACCGTCAGATTCTGATCCAGCAATTCGGATTCTTTTCCGAATGACTGCCGCAGGGTTTCGGCCGCCATGGCCTTATCAATCCCCACCAGCGCGGCCACCACTCCGAGCGCCGCTATGTTCTCGAATTTTCCCGCGCCGAAATCCTTGTATGGAACCAGCAAACATAACTCAGCCGGCGCGCCATTTACATCATCCGTCAAAATCAAGGCATGCGGACTCAGCTGGCTTCGATGAACCAATACGGTTTCTTTGTTCAACGCAACCAGCATATCTATGGATTCACGCGGCGCCTCAATTTGGCCGGAACCGGCGCGGATTGCGAAGGTGTTATGCCCGCCCCGGATACGCGACATATAGTCCTGGGTCGCCATAATATTGAAACCGCTTCGAACAAGGCTTTTTGCAAGAAGGTCTCCCAGGGTGATGAGCCCCTGCCCCGCCTCCCCGCCGATACATATATTGATCTCGTTTTGAAATGCCATGGTTTTATGCGAACATGATGACAGGACTGACGAATGAAAGGTATCAGGCATCCCCTGATTCCATCCACTGAAATCCCTTAGCCTGCTTATCTCACAACCTAAATCAGGTTGTGAGATAAGCACCGGTCTGCCAATGCCTTGGGAAGGCATTGGCGCCGGCCGAAGCAGACGGAACGTCGCTTCGGGGCGACCCCGAAGTGAAGCGCAAAGCGCTTCTACTTCGGCCCTTCGGGCGCATTTCTCACGGGGCGTGTGAAAAATGCGGGCTAGCGCTTTCCGGCGCGCGCCTTGCGGGGTCACAACCTCCGACTGATCGAACTCACTCATCAGAGATTTAGGCGCGATTTCTAAGGAACCTCCCGATAGCACCCCGCCTCAATTTATGCCATTTTAATGGATAAAAAGGGGGGGAACCCTTTAAAATCAATAAAGGAGCCAAAACAATGAACAAAGCTGAACGTCTCGGCAAAAAGAAAGTGCAACCTAGAGGAGAACGCGCCAGGGGCAAAGATAAACAAAGCGGGAAAAAGGAAATTTGTTTTGAGATTTGCACTGCGCCGGGGTGCCAGGTCTGCATGGCAGGATCATTCAATAACTGGCAACCGCAAGAATTAAAGGACGACAGCAACACCGGGAAATATAGAGCAATTGTAACTTTGCCGGCCGGCCGGCACGAGTATAAGGTCATCATCAACGACGTATGGTTGCATGACCCAAACAACCCGCAAACGACCGTTAACACTTTTGGATCCTTAAACAGTATAATCGAGGTTTAACAACCATGCGACAAATAACACAGCAGAACCTTATCAATGCTTTCGGCGGCGAAAGCCAGGCGCACATGCGATACCTTCATTTCGCCGACCAGGCGTCAAAAGAGAACTTGCCCAACGTGGAACGGCTTTTTCGAGCGATCGCGCACGCTGAATTCGTCCACGCCGGCGACCATTACCGTGAGTTGAAACATTTAGAAGGCGGCTATGTTGCCGATTCCATGGCCGCCTTCGGACCGGGCGACACGAGGAAAAATTTGAGGCTGGCAATTGCGGGGGAGACATTTGAAATCGAGGAGATGTATCCGGTTTACATGGAAACGGCCAAATTTCAAAATGAAAAAGGCGCTGAACGAAGCTTCACGTGGGCATATAACACCGAAAAAATGCACAAAATGCTCTTCGAGAAGGCGCAAAGATCAACAAATGCAGGCCAGGACATGGCGTTGGGCGCCGTCCATGTCTGCGAGATTTGCGGCTATACCGTCGAGGGCGAGGCCCCGGATATATGCCCGCTCTGCAAGGCAAAAAAAGACAAGTTTACTATTTACTCTGGCCCGGCTCATTGCCGGGTTTCCATTTAATATTACATCCCAAGCTCGGTTTTTGGTACGGGTTCACCGGCTTATCATCCAGGACCGCGTCAATGGCCGCCCGCAGGTCAGAGCCGGTTACCAAGACACTGTTCCCCGGCCGGCTTCCATCCAACTGCCCGCGATAAACCAGCTTGCGCTGTTTATTGAACAGGAAAAAATCCGGCGTGCAGGCCGCCGTAAACTCTTTTGCGATTTCCTGCGACTTGTCGTAACAGAATGGAAAAGTAAAACAGAGTTCTTGGACCATTTGCTTCAGGCTGTCCGGAGCATCCTCCGGGTAACTTTCGGCGTCATTCGCGCTGATGGCCACAATACCAACATCTTTATCGGCGTAATCCTCGCCGAGCCTGGCCAGTTCATGCTGAACGTGTTTTACATAGGGACAATGGCGGCAGATAAACATCACCAGCATAGCCTTCCGGCTCGCAAACCTGCCCAAGGTGATAAGCCTGCCGGTCGTTACATCCGGCAACGAGAAAACCGGCGCTTGTGTGCCGAGCGCCATCATCGTTGAATATGTTAAGGCCATAACAAACCTCCTTTTTCAGACAATTTACAATTTATCTTTTAAGCGTGGTAAAAACAACCTCCGGCAATAAATGACTCCATAAGGATAAAACACCTAAGCCCCAGAGTTCTTATACCGCATTTTACACAACCGGGACCCTGGTCATTCCCCCAAGGTCCCGGCGTGGCCAGTTGTTATTTTGTTTTTTCAGGCGCTTTTTCGATTTCGTGGCCGGCTTTCTGCCATCCTTCAATGCCTTCAGGATACTCAATCAGATTCGTGTATCCCATTTTTATCAATTTATCCGCCAACATATGACTGGCCGGGCATTCCAGATTCGCGCAATAAGTCACAATCAAGGCGGACTTGTCCGGGAGCAGAGTCTTGATTTCATCATCGCTTGAATCGGCATTCAGCGACTTGGCTCCCGGAACGCGTTTGCCGTCGTCATACTTTCCACTGCGCGCATCAAGAATGATCATCGGAACCTTGGTGGCCACCAAGGCCGCCAGTCCGGCCGTATTAATTTTTGCCCTATGCATTTTTCCATTCTCCTTTTCTTTGTTGCCATGCGATCCGCAGCCGCAGATGCCGCAATTCGCGTAAACAAACGACCCCGCCAATATCATGGCCGTTATCAATACCGCCTGTTTCATTTTACTTTACCCCCATTTTTATCATTAACAATCATACGTTACTTTTTTTTCTGCTTTCTCTTCTTTCCGATCAATCACCGGGGTTTTATTCCAACCCCCGGTATTGTCTTCGATCCTTACGCCATATAACAACCTCCTTTCTCGGATAATTTATTCTTGAAATGCAAAAAAAATAACATCCGGCAATAAAATAGTCCATACGGAGTCTTCTTGTTTTCATGCTCGCAATTCCTGAGACGCTCCGCCGAAAACGGCTTGTGCGCATAGGAATTTTAGAAGATCAAAATCAGAGAATCCCCGATTACACAAAAAACCGGCATCGGTTATTTTTTTTCGCATAACAAAGGAGCATTCTATGACACTACAGTTATCGCATACATTGATTGCCATGTTCCGGCAATGGGTATCGAGCGCGTTTTTCCTGATTGCCGTGTTGGCGTTTTCGGAACTCGCGCATGCCGCATCAATTGCCGTTGTTGACGGGGATGGAAATCCGGTCAGCGGATTTCGCTGGCTGGTGGAAGAGGATACCACCACCGTGACCACGCCCGGCGCGCAAGTCGCCGACAGCGTTTCGCTCGTCATCCATAAAAGTTATGCGCCGGTGGTTACGAACGGGCATACGGATTCTTCATCGGCAACAATCAGTCTGCCAGAGGGACGCTATATGGTATCCGTCCTGCCCGATAGCGGCCACACGCTGAGCGCCACGGTGGTAACAAACGGGCAAGCCGCGGTAACGATCACGGTCAACGCGCAACCCGTGCCGACCGCCCAGATTTCCGTGCTGGTCTTCGCCGACCACAATCCCATCAATAATGTATATGACGCCGAGGAGTCGGGCTTAAGCGGATTCAAGATAATGCTGGCGGACATAGGGGGAACGCTTTCGACCGATGCGTATGGCAACCCTCTTGGCACGACTTACCAGCAGGATGGCAGCGGCAATTTCATTACCGACGACGACGGCAACTATGTCGTCAACATGATGGGCAGCGGCGTCATCACCAGCGCCCCGGACGGAACGGCTTTGGTCAAATATCTGGCGCCGGGCAAATACGGAGTAACCGTAATTCCACCTGCCGGAACGGACTGGATTCAAACTTCAACGATCGAGGGCACGCCGACCATTGATGCCTGGGTCAAGGCCAACGAACCGGCCGTGTTTGTCGAGGGATTCGGCGCCGGATTCAAGCACGTGGTGTTCGGATTTGTGAGTCCCACCCAGGTAACCTGGGCCACCAATCCGCCGCCGGTCGCAGCCGTCAACGGCCGCATCAGCGGCAAGCTGGTCTACAATCATTTTTCCAAACCTCCTGTAACCCAAGGATTTTTTCCGGGTGAAACGGTGCCGGACGGCTGGATCGGGCTTAATGACTTGGCGGCCCTGACAAAGGGACTATATGCCGCCGAATGCGCCATGGATGGCTCCTTTATCATCACCAACGTGCCGCCGGGCACATATCAACTGGTAACCTGGGACAAGCCATTAGATGCCTTATGGGGTCTCAACACCGTAACCGTCACAAACGGCGCCAATCTAAACCTTGGCAATGTGTTATGTTTTCGCTGGTTCGGAACCATGGAAGGCTCCGTCTTCTATGATACGAACGAAAACGGGTTCCGCGACCCGGGCGAGACCGGCATCACGGGGCAGGCCATAAACCTGAGATTCCGCGACGGCACCGTGTATCAAACCCGCCTGACCGAGCCGGACGGCAGTTACTCTTTCAGCGAAGTGTTCCCGTTCTTCAAATGGCTCGTCGCCGAAGTTGATTTCGCGCGCTACAAGGCCACGGGCATGACCACGGTCATAGATGACGGCGGCGAAGTCCTGCCGGACAACGGCTGGATTATGCCCTCGCGCAACAAGCTTGCCCCACAGCCGCAGGTGGACATGGACACCAATTCGGCTTCATACGGCCAGCCGATAATAAATCCCAACACCGGCAACAACCTCTCGCGCACCGAGACCGGGCCAGTGCTGCTGCAGGCCATGATGCTCTTTTTAAACCAGATTAACGTCATTGAATGGGGCAAGAAAGATTATGCTGCCGGTGAGAATGGCGGCATCAGCGGCATTGTATATTATGACACCACCCGCGCCGAGGATACTCCGCAAGACGCCGTTGGCGAGCCCTGGGAACCTGGAGTACCGCGCGTCCAGGTCAATCTCTATTCCGACACCGACGCCAACGGCATCATTGACGACATTAACGGCAGTGGAATTGTTGAACTTGCGGATATTGATAATTTCCCGTTCGGCTGGCAATCGGGGGAATCCGCCAAGGGTCCGGAAGACGTGGACCGCAACGGCAGCGGCGTCTTTGATTCCGGCGATGCGATTAACATCGCGCATACCGACAGCTGGGATGACACTCCGCCGACCGGCAGCGTTATGACCAATCCCCCGGTCATTCATGGACAGCGCGTTACCCCCGGTTTCGACGGCTTCGGGACCTGGAACCAGGTCCGTCCGGGAGTATTCGACGGCGGTTACGCTTTTGCCTCCTACTTTCCCAATGGCATGACCAACGGCGCGATTGAGATCGAGGGATTGCCGCCCGGCTATTACATAGTTGAAGCCGCGGCCCCGCCCAGCTATGAGCATTTTAAGTCTCAGGATAAAAACGTTGACTTCGGCGAGAGTTACCAGCCCTCGAAACAACTTGTGCCGCCGATCGCCACTCCGACTTGTGTCGGGGATGCCTACGTTGTTCCCGCGGAACTATCTCTTTTTAGCGGAGTTGCAGCGCCATTGGCCGGGCAAACCCTGCGCGGGCCGGATCGCAAACAAATCCAGTTGCAAGACGGAAAAAATGCCGGGGTAAATTTCTTCCTGTTCACGCCCGTGCCGAAAGCGGCGCGCGCGGTCGGATTTGTCAACAACGACCTGGCGGCCGAGTTTGACCCGACCAGCCCGGTTTTCGGCGAAAAAGCCGCGCCGCCCTGGTTGCCCGTGTCTTTTAAGGATTACGCCGGCAATGAAATTCTACGCGTATATACGGACGAATTTGGAGGCTATAACGCCCTCTTGCCTTCCACCTACACGGTCAATGTTCCCAGCCCAAGCGGCGTATCGCCCAACATGCTGACCCTGGTTCTTAATGATCCGACCATGCCCGACCCTAATCATCCCGGCATGCGTATCATGGATCCCTTTCATAATCCCAATTACAGCGTAACCCCCTGGACATTTCATTACTATCCTGCCACCGTTTCCTATCTTGACACACCACTAGTCCCGGTAGCCTCGTTTGTCGGCGACCGCTACCGCGTGCTGGACGTTGAAGCGCCAACCCGCACACCCGTCATCCACGCAACGTATGGGCCTTCGGGCGGCGCGGTGGTTGGAAGCGTAACGGACGTCGTAACCATCGTATCGGTCGGATCGCTGCTGGTTCCTAATCCGGATTATTACCTGACAACCACCAATTCAGAGCCGGCCTATGTCACCCGCGATTATGGATTCGGCGCGTTTCAAGGCGTTGTTACCGTGGGGACCACGCCGCTTACCATTCTTTCATGGACCGACAGCAGCATCCAGGCCCGCGTGCCGCCCGGGACACCATCCGGCCAATTACGGGTCAGGCGCAGCGACAGCGGACTAATTTCGCGCATGGGAGTCACCCTTGCCATCAACGAGAGCGGCGCGACCGTTCACCACGTTTACCCCGCATCGTACCCCGCCCACCCCATCCAGGATGCCGTTGACGCGGCCACGCCCGACGATTTGATCCTGGTTCATCCGGGAACCTACGATGAGAACGTGATTATCTGGAAACCGGTGCGCCTGCAGGGCTGCGGTTCGCCCTCAACGCTGATCAACGCCAATCCAGCGCCATCCGAGCGCATCACGGCCTGGCACACCAAGGTCCAAGGTTTACTGGGAACTCCGGGAACGGATCCCTTTGCCGCCATGGAGTGCCCGGGCGTGCTCGCGCTCGGCACGGTGGCCGGATATCCCTTCAACCCGACCAACAGCGCCCGGATTGATGGATTCACGATTTACGGTTCGCTCATGGGCGGCGGCGTGTATGTTTATCAAAACGTCACCAACCTTAATATCGGCAACAATCGCATTCAGAGCAACCAGGGCCAATACGGCGGAGGCATCGGGGCCTGGCAACCCGATACTGCCCAAAGCGGTAACAATGCAGGACTCCGGATCCACGATAATCATATAGTCAAGAACGGCGGCATTTCGGGCGGCGGCGGTATTGCGATCTTCAGCGGCTGTCCGAATTACGTTATTACCAATAATTACATCGTCGGCAACCTGTCGCGCAACAACGGTGGCGGCATCTGCCATTACGGATTTTGCACCAATGCCGCCATCGTCAACAACCAGATTGCCGCCAATGAAGTGTTCTACGGCGTCAACGTCAACGGCGCCGGCGGCGGCGTTTTCATCGGCGGGGAACTTGTGCCGGGCGGCGCCTCGGCCGGAGCCGGCACGGTGACTATTACCCACAACATTATCCAGGGCAACATGTCCGGCGGCAACAACGGCGGAGGCATTGCCGCCGACCTCTTCAACGGCCAGGACGTCATCAACAATCCCGGTGTGACCAATAGTTGGCATGCGCTCTATATCCTGAACAATCTGGTTGTCAATAACGTGGCCGGTTACGGCGGGGGCGCCATATCGCTTCAGGACGTGTGCCGCGCATTCATCATCAATAACACGATTGCCAACAACGACAGCACGGCCACGGCCCGATTGGCCTTCGAGCCCGGCGCGCTCAATTCAACGCCGCAGGGCGCCGGCCTTGTGTCTCATGTTCACTCCGCAGCCATCACCAATGCCTCCGGCCAGGCCTATGCCGACCCGGTGATCGAGGATTGCATCCTCCGGAACAACCGTTCGTTCTATAACGATGCCGCGCTCAACAACAGCGCCGGCGGACTGGCCACGAACGCCGCCATGCCTTACTGGGATTTGCAGGTCGCCGGTCTTCCGGACGCCAGGTTGCGGCCGTATTACTGCCTCATGACTGATCCCAGCGGCTATGACGCCTCCAACCGTTCCGGCAACCCGCGCCTTTATGCGAGTTACGTCAATCAGCTTTCTATCGCCACCGTGCTCGACGAGGCCGGGAACAATATCTCGGTCAAATTAAATCCCATCGGCATCCGCGGCGACTACCATCTCAAGGCCGTTTCGCCAGCCATCGGCCAGGGCGCCGGGCGCTACCTCAACACATTCAACAACCTGCACGCGGATATTGACAGTGAGGCGCGGCCGACCGGAAGCGCCCCCGATATCGGCGCCGACGAATATGTTGACAGCAACGGCAACGGGATCCCGGACTACTGGGAACAAATTTACGGCATAAACATGACCTCAAGCTCGGATGCGGATGGCGACCTGTTCCGCGACGTTGATGAATACCGCGCCGGCACCGACCCGCGCGACCCGGAATCGCTCCTGCGCATCCGCGGGTTTGAACGCCAGGCCGACGGCGCCTGGCGCCTGCAGTGGCAGAGTGTCTGGGGAAAACGCTACGGCATCAGCCGGGTCAGCGCGCTGGACGGCACAAGCTACGGAATCGTATCCACCAACCAGGTCGCGGACCAGCCGCTCAACACGATTGCCGATCTTCCCGACGCTGCGGAGCAAACATTCTTCCGGGTTGAACTGGAAGAAAACGATGTGGACATTCTTTTTACACCATAACCCGGAAATGGAAGGCTGATAACATGAACAAATATTTATGCTCACTGGCAATCGCTTTGCTGGTCCTCGCCGGACCGGCAACCACACCGGCCGCGGCCGATGTAATATCCAACTGGAACGAGATCGCGCTCGGCAGGATCGCCAACAGCGGGCAGATGGCGATTCAGGCTTCGCGCGCCCTGGCCATGGTGCATATCGCCATGTATGACACGGTCAATGCGCTTGACATCAAGAATGAGGTCTTTTACGTCCGGGCCACACCCCTCCACCCCTGCTCCACCAATGCCGCCGCCGCAGCCGCGGCTTACACTGTTCTGCGCGGGCTTTATACAAATTCGACTGCCGCGTTGTATACGGCGTTTACGAACTCCCTGGCCGCCGAGCCGGATGACACGGCCAAGAGCAACGGCGTGTTCCTGGGGCAATATGTCGGCGACCAGGTCCTGGTTTGGCGCAGCAATGATATGAGCATGACGACTAATATGGCGCCTTATATCCCAGGCACCAATGCCGGCGAATGGCGCCCCACCTATCCCGATTATCGCGCGGCCATGATGCCGAATTGGGCCATGACCATGCCTTTTGCCATGACCTCCAGCAACCAGTTCCGCTGTCCGCCGCCGCCGGCATTGAATAGCTCCGCTTACGCCGCGTACTTCGACGAGGTCAAGGTGTACTCGAACAACGTTGCCTGGACCAACGCCGAGCAGCCCAAAATAGTCTGGTTCTGGGTTGACATGACGGGCACGGTCACCACTGTGGGACGCTGGAACCGGATAGCGCAATATGTCGGCACCAATAACGATTTGCAGGCCAACGCGCGCATGTATTGCCTCTTGAACGTGGCGCTCGCCGATGCCGGTATCAGCGCCTGGGAAAACAAGTACAATTATAATCTCTGGCGGCCGATCACCGCCATCCGCGAGGCCGCCGACGACGGCAACTTGTCCACGACCGCCGACACCAATTGGGTTCCTTATGTCACCACCACCCCTAATTTTCCATCGTATGCTTCGGCCCACAGCGTCTTCAGCGCGGCGGCCGCGGCAACGCTTTCCAACTTCTTCGGCGCCGATTCCAATGCCTTCACGGTTCAGCCTTACAACATGATGGCCACCAACCGCATGTACACTTCGTTTTCCGAGGCCGCCAACGAGGCCGCCATATCACGCCTCTGGGCCGGCATTCATTTTACCTTCGACAACACCGCGGGACTGAATGCCGGCTATGACATCGGCAATTACGTCAGCCATAATTTCCTGCGCACGCCCAGCGACTTTGTCCCGGACACGGATGGCATTGACACGGATGGCGACGGCAACGTCAGCAACGACTACGTCAACATCCAACTTTCCGCCGGCGACGGCTTTGCAACGGGCGCCGACGGCTATGATTTCTACTGCTTCGGATTTGCCGATATGACCGGAGTGCGTCCCGAGGACGTTATGATGCAGGGCATGCTGGCAGCCGAATTCTCCGCGCCCACGTTTCACTTCAAGGAAGGCCAGCGCGTCTACCTGCGCCTGTCCAACGTCGGCATGATCATGCGGCCCGACCTGTTTGACCCGCATACCGTCCACTTCCACGGCTTCCCGAACGCGGCGACCATATTCGACGGCGAACCCATGGCTTCAATCGCCATTAACATGGGTGGCACATTGACCTATTATTACCAGATTGTAGAGCCGGGGACTTTCATGTACCACTGCCACGTCGAGGCCACCGAGCACATGGAAATGGGCATGCTGGGCAACTGCTACGTTGACCCCATCCAGAATAATTTCACTAACGGCACGATTCTTACCAGCGGTTTTGTCCACTCCAACGGTTTTACCTACGCCTATAACGACGGTGACGGCTCCACCAGATATGATGTCGCATATCCTTTGCAAGTGGGCAGTTTTGACCGGCTGTTCCATGAGCGCCAGATTACTGTTCAGCCCCTGACATTCAATGAGCTGCGCGGCGATTACCCCCTCTTGAACGGGCGCGGGTACCCTGATACGATCAACACCGGTTACATCACCAACATGAACGGCAACGCCTCCCAGAAAATCACGTCATTGATCACCGCCCGGCAGGGACAGACCATCCTCCTGCGCATCTCGAACCTGGACACGATAAAATTTCATACTGTTACCGCGCTCGGTATCCCGATGAAAGTGATCGGACAGGGCGCCCGGATTTTGCGCGGCCCGGACCCGGATGGAGCCGGAGCATTGCACGGTTCAAATCTCTATTATCATACATCATCCGTCACTCTGGGCGGCGGACAATCCTGTGATGTTTTGCTCGATACCGCAGGTGTTACGCCCGGCACATATCTTCTCTATTCAACCGACCTGGCCGAGCTCAGCAACGGTACCGAGGATTTCGGAGGCATGATGACGGAAATTGTGATTGAATAATGAAAGAATTGAAACTCGAAAATAGAAACTGGACCGGAATTTTCAACAACACAATGCTGATTTTAAAGAGGATAATATCATGAAGCATAATCTGCTTGGCAATCTTGCGGCGATTCTTTTTCTCTTCTGCTTTGTATTGCCGACGCTGGCTGAACGTCACTGGATTGACGGCGTGGCGGTGCAGTCCGGCGCGACGGTCGAACTGACCGCACGCGACGGGTACATCAACACCCCGGACGGCGCCGGCATCTACATGTGGGGCTACGCCCATGCCGACGGCGCAATGCAGTATCCCGGCCCCACGCTGATTCTCAACCAGGGCGCATCGGTGATTGTCAATCTGCGCAATAATCTTGAAACCAACGTGTCCATTGTGTTTCCGGGACAAACCAACGTGACGGCCTCCGGCGGCGTGCAGGGCGCATTGACCCGCGAGGCGCCGCCCGGCGGCAACGTGTCATACACTTTCACGGCCAATCGCCCGGGAACATATCTGTATCACAGCGGCACGCGCCAAGACCTGCAGGTTGAAATGGGCCTGGTCGGCGCGCTGATCGTTCGGCCTCCCGCGATCACCCAGGCCTACGAGCATGTCCAGACCTCTTTTGACCAGGAATATCTGTTCATGCTTTCGGAATGCGATCCCGTAGTCCACCGGGAGGTTGAATTAGGCCACCCGGCCCGGGCAGATATGACCGCCTTCTGGCCGGTTTATTGGTTCATCAACGGGCGCTGCGGTCCTGACACCATGGTGGCGGCCAGCGTAACCTGGCTTCCCAATCAACCTTATGACTGTTCGCCGATGATGGAACCCGGCGAACGCCTGCTCCTGCGCCTTATCGGCGCCGGCCGTGATCCCCACCCTTATCACCTGCACGGCAATAACGCCACCATTATCGCGCGCGACGGCCGCCTGCTCGAAAGTCAGCCGGGAGTTTCCGGGCCCGATATAGCTCAATCAGATTTTACCATAACCGTGGCGCCCGGTCAGACAACGGACGCCATCTTTGAGTGGACCGGCTACAAGCTCGGCTGGGACATTTACGGGCACAGCAGCACCAATGATCCTCTGATGCCGCACGAGTACGCGCCCGACCACGGCAAGCCGCTGCCGGTAACGCTGCCCAACATGATGGACCTGACATACGGCGCCCATTACGGCGGCAGCCCCTTTCTGGGCGATGTCGGCATGCTGCCGCCCGCCGGCAACCAGGGACTGAATCCCTACGGAGCTTTCATGTACATGTGGCACTCGCACAACGAGAAGGAAATTGTCAACAACAACGTATTCCCGGGCGGCATGCTGACCATGATGATGATCATGCCGCCTTCCACCAACATGATGATGGGAGTGGGTCCGTAAATGAAAATGCCAGAAGCTGGCGGAAATACGCATATTTTTTTGAAACAAATAATGAAAGAGGCTTTTATGAATAAAATCTTTTCTCGCCGGCATATTACGCTCACCTGGTCGCTGGGAATTATACCGGTTCTGTTCATGAACGCGTTCAGCGCTTGCGGCGCAGAATTTTTTCTGCGTGCCGCGGCGGTAACAAACACTCTTCCTGCAAATCAGGGTTCCATCGTGCAGTGGGGGTTCGCGCGCGACTCGGCATTTGGCGCCCGCGACGGCATCGTCACTATCCCCGGTCCGACGTTGACCGTTTCCCCGGGTGACGCCAGCCTGGTCGTTAACCTCGATAATGACCTGGCGGAACCTGTTTCGCTCGTCATTCCGGGACTGGCTGCCGCCGCTGGCCAGGCACCCGTGCGCAACGCCGATGGCCGCGTGACGGCCTTTACTTTTGAAACACCGGCCGGCAACGCCGCCCCCGTCACATACACATGGAATAGTCTCCGCCCCGGCACTTTCCTCTATCACAGCGGTTCCCACCCGGCCATCCAACGACCGATGGGTCTTTACGGCGCTGTTATTCACGATTACCAGACCGGGACGGCTTATTCCAACATTGTTTACGATCGGGATGTGCTTCTTTTTTACAGTGAAATTGACCATTCCATCAACCAAGCGGTATCGCACTCCGCTTTTGGTCCCGGAAAAATCATGACCAGTACCATCAATTACGAACCCGGCTATTATCTGTTGAACGGACAGAACTTGGATAACGGCGTGCTGCCCATGACGGTGTCGGCCGGGGAGCGCATCCTGCTTCGTTTCGTCAACGCCGGCTCTCACCCCCGCATACCAATGCTTTACGGTGACTATATGCAAATCGTGACCGAGGATGGGTTCTTATACCCGTTCCCGGCCATGCAATATTCGCTTATGTTGACGCCCCACAAAACCATGGATGCCATACTGACACCCGGCGCCGCAGGGCAATTAACTTGGTATGACCGCCGTGGCACCAGCAATCCACCCGCCCCTGCGGATGCAAATGGAGACGGATTACCGGACTACTGGGAGGAAATATGGTTCGGCGGCTGGACCAATGGAACGGCTGACGCGGACACGGACGGCGACGGTTTCTCCAACATCCAGGAATATTTGGCGGACACCAACCCGACCAATGCCGCGTCGCATATCCGCCTCGCTGACTTTACGCTTACCAATGGACAACAGGCGCTCGTTCATAACTCTTCGGTAAACCGTGCTTATAAACTGTTTTCGCGCGACGGATTGCAATCAGGGGCCGGCGCTTGGAAGGCCGTTACCGGATACGTGACGGGCAATGGCGGCGATCTGGTGCTGACCGACACGAACGCAGCGGCTGGTTCGGCCCGTTTCTATAAAGTGGAGGTGGATTTGCCGTAGCAGAAAGAGACAAAACCGGAAATTAAAGGCATGAAAGCATATAATCCATTTTATTTTTTGCCGCTTATAAAAACAAAACTCATGTTCAGGATAATAACATCGGCAATTGCCGGATTGTTACTGCTGATCGGAGCGGGATGTTCGAGCACCAGTCAGAAACCGCGCGGGACGGGCACGTTGCCACCGGCCGCCCAGCCGGAGGAAACGCGAACAAACGCGGCGATCCTATCGGAAGAAATGGCCTCCGACCTCGCCCTGCGCTGGGGCGTGAGAGTGGAAAGCCTGCGCCCTTCGGCCCACGGCCACCTGCTCGACCTGCGATATCGCGTGATCAATGCAGACAATGCCGCCGTGCTCGGCGACCCGAAATCCAAAGTTTGCTTGATTCATGAGGCGAGCGGTGTTCGATTGAAAGTCCCGAATATGCCGAAGGTGGGGACATTGCGTTCCACCGCAACGCGGCTTACGCCGGGCACGATATATGTGATGCTGTTCGCAAATCAGGGTTTGATGGTAAAATCAAATGATCTGGTTACGCTCGAAATAGGCGCATGCCGGATCGAACATTTGAAAGTTCAATAAATTGTCGGTTTTTTCGAACGAATAAATAAGGTATCGCCTGATTCAAATATATACAGGCAAGTAACAGAATAACAACAAAAGGAGCGACCATGAAATCAAGCCAGATAATCAGGAACTTTGGAACGGCTTTGGCCGGCATTCTGGTCATGATGAGCGCAACAGTTCTCGCCCAGGATGGACCGGTTGCAAGCCGGAACTCAGCGGGATATATCAAGATAACAGTAGCCAAGCGCGCGTTGTATCAGATGCATTACCCGCTTCTGGGTATTGAAGGCCAGCAGATAACGGTCAACGATGTCATGGCCAATCTGCCAAATGGCTCAGCTATAACATTCTGGGATGCTGATAACCAGACCTACACTACAGGACAGGCCAATGAAGTGAAACTGATGGGAACCTGGACGCCGGGCACAAATAATCTCTGCGGCCGCGCGTTTTGGCTGCAGGTCGGCAACAGCGCGCAGGCGAGCTTTGATATTTATCTGCTTGGCGAGGCGCCGGATGCTTGGACCACGCCGACGGCGACGGTCACGCTGGCCCCGTGCGGGGTAAACTCGCTCACCCTGGTCGGTTATGCTTACCCGATTGCCACGCGCTGGACCGCGACCGCGGTTTCGTCCAATGCCGCCGAAAACAGCTCTATCATGATCTTTGACCCGGCCACAGAAACATACCAGACCGCTGTCAAGCGATCCGGAACATGGAGCGCGGATCCTGTTCTTCAGCCCGGCCAGGCATTCTGGGTGAACCCGCGCAATGTTTCAACCTGGACGGAGGTTAAGCCCTATGTGTATCCGTGAAAGAGAACAAAGGTTTTGCATAAGTCCCATGTTTAGCAACAAAAAAAGGAGAGAAAAAATGAACAAAAAAACCGCATCAATCATGATAATGCTTTTAACCTGCGCGTTGAGCGTGGAAGCCTGGGCAACTATCAGCGTTCAATGGCGTGCATCCAACGGGCTGAATGACCCGGCCATTCCCGGATCGGGCGCTGATTTGCCGATTGGCAGCCTGGTTGAACTCTATTACACGCCGACCAACAATTATGCCAACGCGGTGCTGTTGGCACAGGATTACACAGCTCAACTAGGTTGCTTTAATTTCGGTCCGCGCGAATTCGGATCTGGCAGCCAGTATGAGGGCGGCTACCTGTTCGTGAAAGTCTATAATCGCACGACAGCCAACTGGCGTGGAGCCGTGCTGGTCAGCGATTTCACGGATATGTCGGTTACCCCACTGCCAAGCGCCGCAACTCCCGTAACCGTGGATGTTGCCAGCCTGGATATTGCCGGCCTGCGTTACCAGCGCAATTTCGCAGCCATGGACAATGTGTTCGGCGATTACGACGGCGACGGCTTGCGCGATCTTATCATTTATAACTCCGCCAGCGGATATTGGTACATACGATTATCCGGCAGCGGCTATGAACTCATTGGCGGTATTTTCGGCGGCCCGGGGTTCATCCCCGTGCCGGGCGATTATGACGGCAACCGCACCACGGAATTGGCCATATATGAAAAAGCCACCGGCCTCTGGACCACCCAGATTTTCGGCGACGGTTTGATTTCGCTCGGCGGGCTTGGTTACTTACCGATTCAGGGCGACTACGATGGCGACGGCAAAACAGACCCGGCCGTTTATGCCGAAGCCAGCGGACAATGGGCGGCCATAATTTCAGGCAGTAATTATGATCCCGTGGGAACAATCTTCGGCGGCCCGGGCTATAAACCCGTTCCAGCCGATTATGACGGCGACGGCCTGACTGACCCGGCTCTGTACATGGAAGAAAACGGAATATGGATCATCGCCTCCTCCGATATTAGTTATGAGCAATTCACGGGTCAATTCGGAGGCCCGGGTTATACCCCCATCCCGGCCGATTATGATGGAGATGGAATCTCTGATCCGTCTCTGTATCAGGAGTCAACGGGCGGCTGGATAGTTCTTTTCTCCGGTAACAATTACTCAAGTATAGAAGGCCAATTCGGCGGGCCAGGCTATTTGCCAGTCCCGGCAGATTACGACGGCGATAGTCTTGCCGATCCAGCGATTTACCAGGCCAATACCGGAGTCTGGCTGGCAATGTTATCAAGCATGGAATACGCGACTGCCGATATAGCTTTCGGCGGCCAAGGCTATGTACCCGTCGGCCCCAACCGGTAACGGCCGGTTGACCGGGCTTATAGCGAATACGAATCAGGAGAATTCGCGGCAATACTGACACCAAAACAGCATATAAAATGGAAAGAGACGGAAATCATGGCGGATTTGAGCACCCAATATATGGGGATCAGATTGAAAAATCCTATTATCGTCGGGGCCTCGGCTTTGACGGCCAACATGGCGTCAATCATGCAGATTGAAAAAGCGGGCGCCGGAGCCCTGGTGACAAAGTCCCTCTTTGAGGAGGAAATTCAATTAGAACATTTCAAATTCGACGAGGACTTGGAAAAAGGAAATTATCGCTATGCAGAAATGATCACCCTGCGCCCCAACCTGAAGTTTGCGGGTCCGGCCGAACACATCAAATGGGTACGCATGGCCAAGGAAGCGATAAATATTCCGGTCATTGCCAGTCTCAATGCGGTGAACCGGGAAACATGGTTTGAATATGCGAAACTGCTCGAAGCAACCGGAGTAGACGCGCTGGAATGCAACTTATTTGCTTCACCGGGGACAATACAGGAAAACGGCGCCGATATCGAAAAGGAACAAATTGAGCTTGTCCGTGAGCTGAAGAAAACCGTTTCCATTCCAGTCGGTATAAAACTTAGTTTCTTCTATAGTAACATTGCTAATCTTGTCCGGCAAATGGACCAAGCCGGAGCCGATGGTTTTGTTTTCTTTAACCGTCTCTTCGAGCCCGATATAGACATCAACACCGAAAAACATCTTCATCCTTTTAACTTCAGCCATGATACTGACTACCGGCTCCCGCTGCGATATGCCGCCCTGCTTGAAGGAGCGATTAAAGCCGATATCTGCTGCAACTCAGGCATCTTCAAAGGAGAAGATGTCATCAAAATGATTCTGGCGGGCGCTACCGCCATCCAGACTGTCAGCGCCATGTTTGCCCTGGGTTATGGACACATCCAGAAGATGTTGACAAACATTCAAAACTGGATGGACCGGAAAGGCTACAAAAATATTTCTGACTTTCGCGGAAAGTTGAGCAAACGGCACAGCAACGTCCCAGGGGCCTACACCCACGCCCAATACGCCAAGCTGTTAATGAACTACGACATTATTATTAACAACCTTCCCGAAGTATGATAAATTAACTTTTATGAACAACAGCCAAACAAGAACCGAAATTCGTCTGAAAGGATTGGCCTTGAGCGGCGGACGGACCGTGGCACGGGTATGCCTCTTCCGGGAACACCGACACGGCAAACTGCCGCAATACAAGGTCTCGGGATTGAAAGTCAAACCGGAGCTCGGCCGGCTTCAACAGGCGCTGAAGGCCGCCGCGGAACGCATTGAAACAATCCACCGGCAAGTTGAGAAAAATCTTGGCAAAGCGGAAGCTGAAATTTTTACCGCCCACGGAATAATCCTCCGGGAAGAAAAACTGCTCAATGACATCAGCGCCTTGATCTTGAAGCAAGGTTTTAATGCGGAGATGGCGGTAACCCAGGTCCTGAACCAGTACGAAACCCGGCTGGCCGCAGTTGAGAATGAATATCTGCGGGAACGCGCCGGGGACATCGCCGAGGTCAAGCGGCGGATTCTGGACGTTCTCGCCGACACAAGTCCCTCGCTGGAATGCGAACGCGAGGAACATTGCCAGAGGGGCCGCCACCGCATTGTCGTTGCCGAGGAACTTACTCCCAGCCTGACCGTTGACCTGGATACAGAACATTTGATGGGGTTCGTGACGGAACACGGCGGCATCAATTCACATGCAGCCATTCTCGCCCGCGCCCTGGGTATTCCGGCCGTGAGCGGGCTGCCGGGCATTCGCAGCCGCGTCAGATGCGGGACCGAACTTCTTATTGACGGCGACTCCGGAGAAGTGATTATCTGGCCGGGCGAAAAGACCCTGACCATGTTTCACGCGACGCACAGGGAAAAGATGCGTCTCCCCACGGCGGTGGAACCGGTCGCGGGCCTTGAAGTTCTTGCCAACATCGGCACGATCTCCGAGATCCCACAAGTACTTGCCATGAAAGCGGAAGGAATCGGGTTATACCGCACTGAAATGGAGCTTATTGCCGCAGGCCGGATATTGAATGAGGACGAACTTGCCGAACATTATTCAACGGCAGTGCGTTCAATGGAAGGTCGAAAGGTTATCATCCGGCTTTTTGATATCGGCAGCGACAAGCCCCTTCCTTCAATGGAGATTCCCCATGAAGATAATCCGGCCCTGGGGCGGCGGGGAGCACGATTCCTGCTGGCAAGAACCGACCTGCTCAGGATACAGGCCAGGGCGTTGGCGCGCGCATCGCTTCTTGGACCGATTCAGGTCATGTATCCGATGATTACCGGTCTTGGCCAGTTTATGGAACTGAAAGACTTGTTCGTGAAAGCCGTGGCAGATTTGCCAACCGGAGAAATTCTTCATGGGATCATGCTGGAAGTTCCTTCCGCCTGTTTTCAAGCCTCGGAAATCCTCAAGCAAGCCGACTTCGCCAGCATCGGAACCAACGACCTGACGCAGTATTTTTTCGCCGTTGATCGCAATAACGAGCTGGTTGCCGCCGACTTCAACCCCGACCAGCCGGTTTTCTGGAATCTTTTGAAATCGCTGGTTGAGGCGGCACGCCGTCATGGCAAACATCTTTCGTTATGCGGCGAGCTGGCCGGCGACCCGAAGAACATTGCCCACCTGCTCGCCATTGGAGTTAAGTCGGTCAGCGTAAGTCCAAGGGCCATCAGTCCTGTCCGCCAGACGGCCGCGGCATACTTCGAACACCTTCATCCCAAAACACCTTCAAACAAATGACGATGAAAAATTTGGCCAATAAAAACTTACAAACAGAACAGGTCGGATTTATCCCATAAATAGAGAGTCCCTGGCAGCGGCCAGCATGGCAAAATAATTCTCGTGCGGAATGAATTCCGGAACGCTGTTGCCGGTTCCCAACGCGTAAGCGCCGCGCGGGCCGACCCGTTCAAGCATGGCGCGCGCGCGCCGATATATCTGATCAGGCGTGGCCCGGGTCATGAAGTCGAGGTCCATTCCTCCAAGAACGGCAATTTTTCCATGAAGAGCTTCATACGCCTCCTCCACGGGTTTAATCGTGTCCTCATAAGAATGCTTGGCGTCATAACCGATGTCACGAATTATATCATTCATGACCGAATCCAGGTTGCCGCAACTGTGGAGAATGGCCGGCCGGCCGGCCACATGCGCGGCGGCCACGATTTGCTTATGCCATGGAAAGACATATTTGCGCATGTCCGCCGGCGACAACATCGGTTGCGTCTTGAACCCCCAGTCGTCATTGCCGATGATTGCCCCCACGGTTTCGTATTCCAGGGCCTTTTGATAGTGCTTCAAGAGACGACTGCCGACAGCATCGAATATCTCCATGGTCAATTTCGGATCATCCGCCAGCAGCCAGCAAAGGTTGTCAAAACCCGCCAGCATAATGACGTTTTCCAGAACTCCGCCGGGCCCAAAAACAATTAGCTTCATGCCGTCCGGCAGGTCATCCGCCAAGTCTGAGAGCATATTGCAATCAAAGTTATCCGGATCCGGCCAGGGGTATTCTTCAAAACTCTTGCGATCTTTAATTATGCCGCCTTCGTTCAAGGAACGCGTCTTGATCTGCTGATGCGTTCCGGATGGAAAGGCGAATTTGGAACCATAGACAGGCGCATAGTCATATCCGGCGTTATGATAAGCATTAATAACCAGTTGTTCATGATCATAAGGCCGGCTGGCATTACCCCCGTCCGTTTGCTTCCCGGCCAGGACGCGATACAACGGATCATTCAGGAATAATTCGAAGAGCGTGGGCCGATCCGGTTTCTGGCGGCGCAACACCTTCAATAGATTGTTGAAATCGGGGTTCGCATCCGATGCTCTCGGGCATGAATATTTCACCATGTTTTTTCCCTCCTGAATTTATGAGAATTTATATTTGAAAATGTAGCGGAAAAGGTTCAGGATGTCTTTGGATGAATCGCCAAAGATTTATCCCAATCGCCGATGAAAAAGGTTCACAACGATCAGAGTCCCATCCCCGGTCATGAACCGGGCATAGAACTGTTGGCATTCCTGCGACCGTATGTCAGGCATTGCGGCGATGCCCCGCGGCCGGCCTGGTCCATCCAAAATCGCAAATTACTGGATTACCTTCTTGTTCATATCAACGAAGGCCGGGGACACTTTATCATTGACGGAAAGAATTACGAAGCCAAGCCCGGCGATCTTTTCTGGATCCCGCCGGATACCGAGCACAGCATGGAAGGTTATCCGCCCGGCATGGTTTGTCCTTATGTCCATTTCGACCTGGTCTACCGGCCGCAGATCGCCCATTGGGACTTCTCCATTCCCGGCGGCATGACCGACTTGACCGATTTAAAACCGCTCATGCACGAACCGGTCAATCATCCCCTGCTTGTCGCGTTAAAGGGCCGAATTCAAGGTTATACCAACGTGCGCGTGAGCGAACTGCTCCATGAAATATGCCTGGAAGCGGCGCGCGCGCATCCTTTTGCCGCGATCAGGTCTTCCGGTTTACTGCTGGAAATTATAACGGAAATTTTACGGGGCAAAAGCCGATTACATGAAAAATACGCCGCCCGCATGGGATTGCTGGAACAAACCGCGGACTGGATCGCAAAACATTGCCAGGAGCATATCGCCTTGCGGGAAATGGCCGGCCGCTGCCGATTGTCGCCCAGTCATTTCCGGCAGGTATTCGGCGAGGTTTTCGGCTGTTCGCCGCGCGCCTATCTTCGCAAAGCACGGATGCGCGCGGCCCGCAGTTTAATGATGTCTTCCGGGCTGTCTCTTTCCGAAATTGCCGGCCGGGTCGGCTTTGAAACGGTGCATAGTTTTTCAAAGGCCTTTCATCAGACGGAAGGCATGCCGCCCTCAGCCTACCGCCAATGCGGATCAAACCCCATTCGCGTGGAAGGCCGCAAATCACCTTATCTGCACTGACCCGGTCTTCCGCCCCCTTCGTACAAGCGCTTATGACGGCAGAAAGTTCCTGGGGGATTTTCCATAATGCCGCTTGAATGCGACAGAAAATGCAAAAGGATTATCGCATGATCGGCCCCTGTTTGTCCGCAAAAAGCAATCCGCGCAGTTTTCCGGCCGCTATGGAAATACTTTTAACGACAGTTTGATTGACAATACGCATAAGATGTATATGCTCTAAGCAAAGCTTGAAAGTTATTTTTGTTTATCAACGGATGACGAGGTTTTTCCAGTTGAATATTGGGCCAATCCATCAAACCCGAATAAATCCCATAATATAAAAGCGGCATGTATGACCGAAGAGAACCTTTCTGCATCAACCATCCGGATTGCCTTGGTGCCGGATCAAAAGGACGATTCGACCAAAACGCGTCTTGCCGTGCGGCGGCCGGCGGCCGGCCCCGCCGTCAAAAGAAAAGCGTCCGCCGGCGAATCCGCCGGCTACCGTAATCTGCTGGAAAGCATTTACGACGGCGTCCTGATCGCCGATGCCAGCGGCGCAATCATTGATTGTAATTCACGCGCGCTCCACATGCTCTTTTCCGAGCGAAACGCTCTGTGCCGGAGCAAAATAACGGATTGGATTCATGGCGCCGACAACGGGGTTGTCGCAAAAATCAGGACAAATATCAGCAACCAGAAATACACCCTGATTGAGGCGTATTGCAACCGGAGCGACCAAACGCTGTTTCCGGTTGAGATTGCCGTCAATGAACTTGAACTGGGCGATCAAAAGGCGATGTGTTTTTTTGTACGCGACGTTTCAACGCGCAAGCACGCTGAACAAAAATTAAAAGAATATGATCAACACCGAATGCACTTCATATCAAATGTTTCCCACGAACTGCGGGTTCCGCTGACTTCGATGATTTACGCCATCAACAACATGCTTAACGGGGTGGCCGGCAAATTATCACCGGAAGGCGTGCGTTACCTGCATTCGCTGGAAGCCGGCGGCAAACGCATGCTGATGACGATCAACGGCATTCTTGACATGACCAAGCTGGAAAACAACATGCTCAGTCTGAATAAGAAAAAGATACCTTTGGCCAGATTTATCCGCTCCAGCCTGACATGGCTGGCCTTGCGCGCTGAACAGCAGTCCCTCTCCTTCAAGGAGAACACTGCCAACTGCAATTGTTTTATTGAATGTGATCCGGAAAAAATGGAAAGAGTCCTGATGAATATCGTGGACAACGCCATCAAATTCACTCCAGCCGGCGGCCAGGTGGAAGTTGCCGTCCGGAATGCGGATGACGGGCAGGTTTTAATCACAGTGGAAGATAACGGGACCGGCATAGCGTCCAAAGACCTTGCAAAAGTAACAACCCGTTACTTCAGGGGCGCGGAACAAGTGCAGGGCTCAGGTTTGGGGCTATCCATTTCCAAAGAAATAATTGAATTACATGGCGGCAAGCTGACGATTGAAAGCCCCCCAGCCGGCAAGGAAAAAGGAACGCGCGTAACAATTACCCTGCCGATCGCCCCCAACCCGCTGATTCTTCTCGTGGATGATGAAGAAGAAGTCCGCAAAATGCTCACAGCCCTCTTGCAGACCAGCAATTACCGCGCATTGACCGCCGCCAACGCGGAAGAAGCGCTTTTATCCTTAAGCAACAATCCCGTTGAGCTGATTATTCTTGACCTGCTCCTGCCCGCGATGAACGGCTTCCAGCTGGCTAATATCCTGCGCCAAAACAATGCCTGGCGCACCTTGCCGGTGATCGCAATCACCGGTTTATCCCTGGAAAGCGAGCAGAAAAATATTCTGGACCAATATAATGTTCCGGTTCTTTCCAAACCGTTTAAAAAAGAAGAATTAACGGACAGGATAGAAAAGAGCTTCCTTTCCCCCGGAGAATAAGAGCAAGAACGGCCGCGCCACTGAACCTGACGCCCTGACCGCAAAAAAATGAACGCAAAGCCCAGACCGACAATCCTGTTGATTGACGACGACAAGGACGTTCTGCTTACAATCGGCGACTTTCTCAACATTAATGGCTACACAATCCTCACGGCAACGAACGGCGAAGAAGCACTGCGTCTGCTCGCGGAACAAAAACCGGACTTGATCGTTTTAGACATCAACATGCCCAAAATGAACGGGCTGGCATTCCTGACAACCGTGCAGGCAAAACCGGAATGGGCTGATATTCCCGTTTGCGTGTTCACCGGCCGCGCAAACATGGAGCATTATTTTGAGGAAGTCCATATTGCCGGTTTCATGGCCAAACCCTGCCTTCCTGAAAAACTTCTCAAGGACATCAAAAACATTCTGATCAAAAAAAACCAGCAGGACGATAGCGCCGAAAAAAGCGGCCAATTTAAATTGTTACTGGTAGAACCGGACGAATGCCGCCGCAAGGAATTAATGGAACGATTTACGCAGGCCGGCTTTGAAGTCGTCGCCTCATCAGGCGTGGGCGATGTTGTGCAAAAGGCGATCACCGAACACCCGGACGGCATCATGATGCAAATGTTCATGGACATCATGAACGGCACGCAAATCGCCTCCATTCTGCGCATGATCCCCGCCACCCGTAACCTGCCCATACTCATTTACGACGACACGGCCGCCAGCCTGACCCAGGCCTATATCGCCCCGCAGCACCAGGGCGACCACCTGCAATACATCGTCACCAATGCGAGGAACAAGGATTTACTGCCCCTGATGCAGGGGCTTGTTCAAGGGGCAACTTGAAACTTGGCGCGCCGCCCGGCGGGCGACGGAGCGCAACCATTTAAACATCACCCCTCTTTAGTTATCTCGTCAACCGTGCCGATCATGTAGAATTTTTCGGACGGAATTTTATCCAGTTCGCCGGCAATAATAAGCTCGCAATCGCGCAGGGTCTGTTCAACGGAAACAAAGGCGCCCGGCTTGCCGGTATAGCTCTCGCTGACCGCAAAAGGCTGGGTAAAATAATTTTCAAGTTTTTTCGCCCGTTCGTAAATCGTGCGGTCGGAGGTTGACAATTCTTCCACGCCGATGACGGCGGCGATTTTTTTCAGCTCAGCGTATTTGGATAATATTTTCCGGCATTCCTGGGCAACATGATAATGCCGGTGCCCCACGATATTGGAATCAAGATTTTTGCTGGACGACAGCAAAGGGTCAATGGCCGGATAAAGCCCAAGCTGGACGCGCTCGCGCGACAAAACAGTGATGGAATCCAAGTGGCTGAAAATGGCCACCACGGCCGGATCGGTCAAATCGTCGCTCGGCACATAGACCGCTTCAATGGTTGTTATTGAACCGACGGCTTGAGGACGGATGCGCTCATGAAATTCGCTTACCTCGGCCGCAAGAGTCGGCTGATACCCGGTTTCGGATGGTATTCTTCCCAGCAGGGCCGACATTTCCATTCCGGCCTGGACGAAACGGAAGATATTATCCACAAAAAGCAAAACATCCTTCCCCTTTTCCTGCAAGTATTCGGCCAACGTTACCCCGGTCAAGCAAACCTCAAAACGGTTGCCGGGCGGCTCATTCATCTGGCCGAAAACCATTATAACCTTATCGCCGAGCTGTGCTTCGGCCAATTCCATGCAGAGCTCATTCCCCTCGCGAGTCCGCTCTCCGGCGCCGGTAAAGACACAGCCGCCTTGATGAACCTTGACGATATTATGGATAAGTTCCAGAATTAAAACGCTTTTACCCAGTCCCGCCCCGCCAACCAGGCCGGTTTTGCTTTCCTTGACCAGGGGAAATAATAAATCAATCATTTTTATGCCGGTCTCCAGGATTTTTGAAGCAGCGCCCTTGTGATCCGAAGAATAAAAACGCGAGCGCGATATATTCCTGCGAATGGGGGTTGTTGGCATGGGGGGCAAAGGCCCTTTCCCGTCAATCGGCTGGCCAAGCACATTAAGCACGCGGCCAAACAGAGCATCGCCCACAGGAATTTTAAGCAGGACGTCTTTCTTGGCGACCTGGGCGTGATACCGCAGATTATAAGTGCCCCCGAGGGCAATGCACCGGACGACGTTGGCATTCACATGCTCCAAAGCCTCAAGCGCGAGTGTCTTGCCGTGAATATCCTTTGTTTCAAGGATTTCATAAGTAGCCGGCATTTCTTCCCGACGCTCAAAAAAAACTTCCACCACCGGCCCCTGGACTGAAACGAGTTTTCCACCAACGGCCATTATGCATTCTCCCGGGTGTGTTTCATGAAACTATCCTGAACAAAAAATCCGAAATGCTGAATAAATAAAAATGTTCAAACTCAACTTGCTGAAACTATCTTCCAAACGCTCCTAATTCCGGCTTCTGACTTCTGCCTCCTGACTACTGGCTTCATTCTTTCTCCTCCCGATCTGGCCGGCGAACATATCCTGCATCTGCTTGTCAATCCATTCACGGCGCGCGCGAAAATACTGGTGACGCAGGATTTTTTCCTGTTCCGAAAGCCGCTGGTGGCTTTCCTCAAGATGAATGGTGCGCGCGGCAAATTCCGCCAGCTTGCTGTCTTCAAAAACATTGAACAGAACCAGCGTGATCCAGGTATCAATTAAATAATTCAGCAAATCGGTGACGGAAGACTCCAGGATCACTTCCCGGGCCGGCACTGCCGCGGCAAGTTTTTTTTCAAACAACTGGTCACAGGGCAACATGCTGATCGTTTCCACTTTTTGAATAGCAAAGGAAATCGGATGAGGATAAATGACCACTGAACGTCCAAAACGATTTGCCAACCCTTCCGATACGATATAATCCTTGAGTTTTACCGCCCGCTCATAGCGCTCCTCACCGCGAACTCCCGGGAAAGAAACGAACTGGCGCCCGGTCGGCAGAAGCAGACGCGCGCCCCTTTCGCCAAAAATAATAATCTCGTCCGTATCCCGTTCCACAAGTTCCAATCCCTTCTGCACAACCTGGGAATTCAGACCACCCATAAACCCTTCATCGGAAGTTATCATGATAATGCCCAAATTGCCTCTTGTATGGCGAAAGGGATGATCCACGGCGCTGAAATCAATCAGATGAAAGAACGCACCGAAAGCGTCTATAAAGGCGGCATGGCGCGCTTCCTTTTCCTTCTCCAGGGCGCGATACTCGGCCGCCGCAAGCATCTTAAGAACTTCCAGCAGACTATCCAGGTAATAATTGGTCTGCATTTGTTTTTTTATTTGTTCTCTTTGAGCCATGGCTAACCAACTGATTGCTATGGGCTTGTTTCCTTGCCCGATGGCGCGGCTGTGTTCTCGGTAATAAATCTTGCCAACAACTGAGCCAATTCATTCTTAATTGCATCGGTCAACTCATTTCCTGTGTCAAGTTGTTTTACCAAATCCGGCGACTGGGCGGAGAGAAAAGAAATAATATTTTTCTTGAAGTGCCTGATCTGCTCATCGGTCTGATTGATGAGCAGGTCGGATTTCATTGCAAAAAGGAAAACGATTTCCTCCGGCCGGGAATACGGACGGTTCTGATCCTGCGCAAAAAGGATATTTGACATAACCCGGCCGCGATTAAGCTGGCGCAGGACAACCTCGCCGGTGGCCGGCTTGAATTTGGTTGTCTTGAGCAGTTCGTTGTATTGGATAAAATCAAGGCGTAAGCCGCCGCTCAATTTTTTTACCGCCTTGCACTGCGCCTTGCTGCCCACGCGCGAAACGGATAACCCGAGGTCAACGGCGGGCCTGAAACCGGCGTTGAAAAGATCGGAGCTGACGTAAATCTGGCCGTCGGTCATTGAAACAAGATTGGAACAGACATAACCGGCAATGTCGCCCTGCTGGGTCTCAACAATCGGCAGGCACGTGATGGAGCCGCCGCCCAGCTTGGGATTCATTTTTGCCGACCGCTCCATCAATTGGGAATGCACGTAGAAAATATCCCCGGGGTAGGCTTCGCGGCCGGGTGGACGCTCCAGGAGGAGCGATAATTGCCGGTAAGCCCAGGCGTGTTTTGTCAAGTCATCATAAACGATGAAAACATGGCGCCCCTGGTACATGAAAAATTCGGCAATCGCGCTGGCCGCATACGGGGCGAGATACTGCTCGCCGGCTGAATCGGAGGCAAGCGCCGCGACAATGGTTGTATAGGCAAGCGCATTATGTTCCTGCAACAACTCAATAATCCGGAACAGGCTTGTATAAGCGCGCCCGATACAGCAATAGATGCAAATAATGTCCTTGCCGGCCTGATTGATAATGGCATCAAGGCAGATCGTGGTCTTGCCGGTCATCCGGTCGCCGACCACCAGCTCGCGCTGGCCCTTGCCGATGGGGAAAGTGGCGTCAATTGCAATCGTGCCGGTTTCAAATGTCTCATTGATCGGCGTGCGGTCAAAAACACCCGGCGCGTCGCGGAAGACATTTGCCTGGGCCTCCACGGTAACGGCCCCCTTGCCGTCCAGCGGCTGGCCCATGGTATTGACAACCCGTCCGACAATATCCTTGCCCACGGGAATGGTAAAATCCTGCATACGGTTAATGACCGGGCTGCCGACGACAATGTCCTGCGCATTGCCGAGGAGAAAAACCAACGCCTCTTTTTCGGTAAATCCGATTACCAGGCCGCTGGCGCAGGGCGGGAAATCAAGGATATATCCGACAACGCAGTTATACAGACCGCCTACTTTGGCGATCCCCTGTTTAAGTCCTGTAACTTTCCCGATTTCCCTGACTGTGACCGGAGCAATCATAATATAATCTCACCCGGCGGAGCCGGCTCGTGCTTCGCAGCGAAGCGCTAACTTCGCAGAGCAGCAATGCTCCGCCCCGCCTAAAATCATTTAGCCCCGTCTGAATTACCTGCAGACGTTTTGCCGGTTTCGGCCGGCCAGGCGCTGATCGCTTCCTGGGCCGCGTCTTCCAGCCTTCGCGTCAGACTACCGTCAACCGTCAACGTGCCGGCCTGAATAATACAGCCAGCCAGAACTTCCTGATTAACAACTTCCTCCATCACGAGTTTTCGTCCGGCAAAATTTGACAGAGTTTCAGCCAGTTTTTTTACCAGGACCGGCGGGAGCGGATACGGGGTTATGATTTTGGCCTGGGTAACATTGTCAGGAATCTGCCACCCGCTCTTCTTTACCTGTGTTTCAATTTCCCCGAGAATTTCGTCAATAATGGCCTCGTGCAAAAGACGGGAACGGTCGGACATAAGAACGGTGCCAAGCAGTTTCAGTGCCAGTGGAACACAGTTGGAACGCATCTGTTCCTCAATTTCGCGCCGCATCCGGTCCTTGGCGCTGTGCGCCTGGGTAATAATGGCGGAGGCTTCTTCCTGCGCTTTATGAATTATTCCGCTTTTGATCTGAGCGGCTTCCTCGGCGGCCTCATCCAGTTTCTCCTTTACCGCCTTTTCGGCATCAACAATCTTCTGCCGGCATTGTTCTTCAATCTCGGAAACCTGGCGGCTCAATTCCGCCGATTTGCGTTCGGTTTCCTCGGTCATCTGCTGGATTTTTCTTGAGGCGGAAGAGGAAGAAGAAAAAATCATTTTCCGTAAAAAAACAACCAGCGCGCCAAAGACCAGCAATTGAATGATGATTAGATATACAATCATTTCAGCCTATGATTTTTTACCGCAGAGACGCCCGCCGTCGTCTCGCCACGGCGGACTATGGCGGGCAGGCGCCTGTCGCGGAGGTAAAACTAATTTTTTGTTTAAAAATTCAGAACCAAAATTCTCTCCTGTCTCTGCGTCCTCTGCGCCTCCCTGGCCGACGCTCGGGCAGGCCGGCGAAGCGGGCGGTGAAACTCTTCTTCAGGCTCCGAATATCTGGAGCGTTACCAACAGTGCAACAATAGAAACAACGCCGGCAAAAATCAAGGCCACAATCATGGTGATGAGTATTTTCGGTGCGGCGGACGGATTTCTTCCCAAGGCCTGCAGGGCGGCGCGCGCAATAAAAGCAATGGCCAAAGAAGGCCCGAGGATGGCAAAAAACATGACCACGACAAATATTATATTACGCATTTTTCTGGCTATTCCTCGATCAACGCCACCACTTCATTATAAAACGCCTTTACGATTCCTTTTTTGAGCGGGACAGTCTTCTTCCAATCCAGGATAATCTGTCCCTCCTTGAGAAGGCTCATGATCGGCTTATGACTGTTCATTATTTCAAATTCGCCGCTGGCGCCGGGCAGGAAAACGCTCCAAGCCTCGCCGTCATAGAGCGTCCGCGCCGGAGTCAGGATGGTTACTTTCATTGCAATTACCCGGATTGTTTTTATACTATCATGATGTTAATCATTTTGAACCAAGAAACAAGATAAAACATTTTGAAAGCCAGAAAAACGAAAAAAAAAAAACTAAGCAGGAGGTCAGGGAAAAATATCATGGAAAGCGTAAACTGTGCATAAATGTCACGCCGGAACAGTTTAAGATGATAAACAGGCAATTATACCGGCGGTCTGTTTACGCGCAAGCACGTCGCGATCGCGCCACTCATTCCGCCGTCCGCGCGCCTCGCAGACCGCTTTGATTATATGTGCCAGAACGCATATCATAACTGAAAACATCGGTTGACAGATACCGTCCGGACAGGGGGATGTATAGGCTGCCGTAGTATGAACTGGGGGTCCACTTGTATTCACCACCACGCAGACACATGGACCTTTCCGTCAGGTCAATTTGCGTCGGATAATTGGCAAGACAAGCCGAATTCGTCCCCCCGGGCCAACCGGTCACATTATGATAGCCGGTAGGATCAAGTTCGCCGTCGCCATGGGCGGCTGAGTAAGAACGCCCCCGAATGGTCCCCACGGTAATAGTGTCTTCCTCTATGTTGCCTGTCAGGTCCATATTGCCATAATAACCGGCGCCGGATTTCCGCCGGTCGGAAGTTGATGTGGCCAGACTGCCACTGCGGAACGGGCCAATACTTGGAATATTATAAAAAATATTGGCGCCATCATCAGCATTATTCGAGGGAACTTCGTCGGCCATGCCGGAAAGTGAAACAGCAGAAGGATAAACATCAACCGCTCCGCCCGAAGAGGTTGCAACACCGTTTGCCCGTTCGTAAGTGGCCGGCAAATTCGTGCCCCTACCCGCTTTTTCAAATTCAAATTCCGTCATTAATCGGGTGGATGTCCAATCATTTATGGCAAGCGAGTCGTTGTGTGAACAGTAACTTGCCGTAACACATTCGCCGTCGGCGGATTCGTCAAAAATCCCATTGTTGTTTAAATCACAGCCATACAATCCGTTGTCGGATTGAATTCCAAATCGTAATCCCGAATTATAACCGGGGAAACGGTTTACCGCCTGAGCAGGGGACAAAGAATTGAGAAAATCACGATACTGGGCCTGGGAAACTTCATAACGCGCCAAATAAAAGGCCTTGAATCCCGTCGGCCAATTTGTGTTCATGTTGCTTTCCGTCGGCTGATCAATTGAAATGCCCTCGTCGCCATGAAACCAGATTCCCGGACAGCCACCCGGCATTGCGGAGCCGTTCGTTGCGGTCTGGTTATTAAAATAGGCAATCAGGCCGAGCACACTTGAATTTCTCCCCCAAGTGTCATCAAACCACTGATCATAACCGGCCGTGGCGCCTTCAGTCATTTTAATGTTCAAGGCATGGACTCCGTAGTTCCGCACGTGAAGCTGGGTGCCCCAAGCACTGATAAAACCACCGACCGGAAACTCGTTGTCAAGTCCTCCATTTGCGGTAGTCTGCTGGGCCTTTGCACTATCACGGATAATCTGAGAAGTTCCCGGGGAGCCGCTGCTGGTGTTATTGTACCGGTCGCTCATGTAAAACGGGCCTTGGGGAACATAGACCATTTCCGTGGCCATGAGGCGGACGATCGCAAAAATGGCCAATTGGTCGCCGGCGGCATCCGCGCCCAAATCCGTTCCGTAGTCCCACACCAGCTGGATGCCGTCGGTGTCAACCGTGCCTTCGCCGGCCAAGGTTCGGCGCAGGTACGCGCCTTTTTTATCGGAAGGAACAATAATATCCAGACCAGTTCCAGAACCATAGCCGGCTGGAGTGGTTAATGTGCCATGATGCCAGGTTATGCCGCCATCCGTGGAATATTTTAAGAACACCCAGACGGCATCATAGTTTTCATCATCCCGCCATGAATTTTCCCAGCTTATGTCAAACTGGACTATCCTGGTATGGCTGTTCGTGTTTTGCGCGCCAAAATCCTGGCTGGCAAATGTGATGTTATTGGCCAGCCCAGAATTGGCAAACAGGCAGAGGGAGAGAGAAAGAATATGAATAATTTTCATATATTTCATTGTGACTTAATCTACTTGGCCTGCGCAGCCGCGAGGGGAAAACTAAACACAGCGCGCCCTTCCCATAGCCCGGCCCAAATTGGGCCGGGCTGATCAGGACAGGAGATCAGAACGCAACTGAAAACGGGAGATAGAATGATGTGGAGAGCCGGAACATCCAGCTTGACGTTGCCACGTTGTAGAGCACAAGGTCAGCCAGTCCATCACCGTCGTAATCGCCGGAAACCGGCGCATAATCAGGTCCGCCATATCCACTGAGCGTTACGACCGCATAACCGCTACCCGATAACCGGAGCATCCAATTACCGGTGCTGGCCTGATACAAAGCCAGATCCTCACAGCCGTCGCCGTCATAATCCCCTCCCACCGGCTTATAACCCGTTCCGCCAAATCCGGTGAGCACATAAACCATATCGCCCATTTTCAGATACCACCCGCCGGTGGATTCCTGGTAGAGCGCAAGGTCGGTTACTCCGTCGCCGGTGTAGTCTCCCGTCACGGGCACATAGCCATCCTGACCAAACTCAACAAACGCAGGCGTTTCAGTTTCCATATATACCAGGAGCCAGTACCCTGCGGCTTCACGGTAGACAGCCAGATCCGAATGCCCGCCGCCATCAAAGTCGCCCGATGTCGCCGCATACCCCAACCCGCCCAGCGTAGTTGTAAAGCTTGCATATCCGCTAGCCGAGAGTTTTATTTGCCAGTTACCGGTGCTTTCCTCATAAAGGGCCGGATCAGACAACCTATCTCCGTCAAAATCGCCCGATACCGGTTTCCAACCCTCACCGCCATATCCACTGAGCGTCAAAGCCCCGTAACCGGCGCCGGACAACAGCAAATACCAATTGCCCGTGCTTTCCTGGTACAGGGCCAAGTCGGCCTTGGCGTCACCGTCAAAATCACCGGCAACTGGTTGTTTGGCTCCTGACTCATCGGAATCATTGCCAACCACAACCGCGCCCGAGCGCATGATGGTGTTGTTGTTCATGTCCGGGTCAGCAATTACCGACGTATGACTCACCCTGGCAAACACATAATAGGTCCCGGAGGCCGCACCGGGGATCGTAATTCCCTCAAGCCCGGCGCCGGTTATCATCACGGTTGTGAACGATCCGGCATTAACGGTTACATTAGTCTGGTAGACGCCGATTAACTCATCATCGGCGTCACCGAAAACCGTGTTATGTGAAAGATAGAAATCAAACTTAATCCCGGAACCAGACAGGTTTTCAGGTCCGTTATTAACCGGCATCATCATAATAAACTGCGGATGCGAATTGGTTGTCAGCACGGCCGGCTGGAACAGGAATCCGCGCAATGACACATCCGCCGTGCCGGCCGAACCAAGATAACCGCTGTCCGACTGGCTGAAAGCTCCTGAGCCGAGGTGATTTCGCGCCGTGACCCAATAATAAATCCTTTCCCCGGCCGCCACAGGAGTGGTGTCTTCATAAGTCGTGGCCGCGGTCGTGGCCAGCAGGCTCACGGACGTTGAATCATCCATTGTATTCCGCCAGACCTGGTAATCAGTCGCCCCGCTTACCGCGTTCCATGCCACCACAATCTTGTTGGTGTATGTTCCGTCACTTGCGCTCACACCCGTTGGCGCGGAAGGCACGGTTTCGGATGGCGTCCGCCGCCCGGTGACCGAAGAACTGAAAGCGCTTGTCCCGCCGGCATTCGTGGCTTTCGTCCAGTAATAATACAATGCTCCGGCAACCGCGCCGGTATCATCGTACGTCGTGGAAACGGTTGTCCCGATTTGATCGGCCCTGGAAGACATATTAATCGTATGCCGCCAAACTTGGTATCCCGTTGCGTCGCTTACCGCAGTCCAGGTTACGCGCACTTTGTTGGTATATGTGCCATCGCTGGCGCTCATACCCGTGGGCGTGGAAGGCGCCGCTACGCTTGCCGCCCGCCGGCCGATATCCGAAGAACTGAAGGAGCTCGCCCCGGCAGAATTTACGGCTTTCAGCCAATAATAATACCATGTGCCGGCAACGGCGCCGGTATCGTCGTAGGCGGTGGAAGTTGTCGTGCCAAGCTGACTGGCCGTGCCGGAATTATTGACCGTATGCCGCCAGACCTGATAGCTGGTTGCACCACTTGCCGCGCTCCAAGTTAACCGCACTTTGTCCGTATATGTATCATCGCTGGCAGCCACCCCAGAAGGAGCCGATGGCGCCACGACGGTCGGGGCCCGCCAACCGGTTGCCGTGGGACTGAATGCACTCACCCCGGCAGAATTGGTGGATTTTATCCAGTAATAATAAGTCGTTTCGGCAACCGCGCCGGTATCGTCGTAGGTGGTGGAAGTTGTCGTGCCAAGCTGGCTGGCCGCGCCGGAATTATTTGCCGTATGCCGCCAGACCTGATACCCCGTTGCACCATCGGATGCCGTCCATGTTACCCGCACTTTGTCGGTATAATTCCCCTCGCTGGCGCTCGCGGCCGCGGAAGCCGATGGCGCCACGACGGTCGGGGCCCGCCGACCTGTATCCGCAGAGCTGAAGGTGCTTGTTCCGCCGGGATTTGTGGCTTTAACCCAGTAATAATAAGTCGTTTCGGCAACCGCGCCGGTATCGTCGTAGGTGGCGGAAGTTGTCGTGCCAAGCTGGCTGGCCGCGCCGGAATTATTTGCCGTATGCCGCCAGACCTGATACCCCGTTGCACCATCGGATGCCGTCCATGTTACCCGCACTTTGTCGGTATAGGTGTCATCACTGGAAGTCACGCCAGTGGGAGATGCGGGAGGATCGGGAAGAGCGACAACGTTGAACACATCGCTGGTACTGGGCAGAATATCCGCAGCTGTGGCTTTAATGGTAAACCCTTCTCCCACATTGTTAATATATAAATTTGTAAACGTTGCCATTCCCTGAACTGTATCGGCAGTCAGAGTTCCACTCAGGGTACTGCCGCCCACCGGGTCATTTGCCAGGGAAACGGTAACAGTATAAACGGCATTGGAATAGGCATGGTCATTGCTGTCATACACCTGCACTCTAAAGGGGGTTTCAAAAGGAACACCTCTAAAGGGATTTTCCGGTGGCAGACCCACAAAACCAAGTCCTTTTACGTAAATAGATACTTCCCCTAATATGGCATTCGTTGTGCTTGATGAAGACAAACTGCCGTCCTCGTCGCCGCCCTGGTAGAACGACGGAGATATCTGTTTACTGTCCCAGCCGTCGCCCGCCCCGCCATGATACCGGGCCGCGGAAACGGCCAAGGCCGGCGTAAATACGGATTGCAAACTGAAAAGCACGCAACAAATGATACCGAATGCCAATTTAAAATGGCACAACGCATGATAAACTTTTAATTTATTATTCATTAGATTATTCCGCTGTTCTGACACAGCGTCCTCCATATGTTGCGTTTCTGGTTGCATCTATACTTAAAGCGTTTTGCCTGTCCGAAGTCATCAGCAAGGTTGCATTGTCCTGCCATGATCCGCCGCGTGCGCCGGCGCCGACGGCATCCGCGCCAGGCCAGCCGGCCGGATCCGCATCGCCACCGGCCGTCAACACGCCATTGCCATTGACGCCGGCATAGGCCTGGCCGGTCGCGTTGGCGATTGACACGCATTGTTCCAGCACGTTCCCGCCCAGCTCCATATTGCCATAATAGCCGGCCCCGGACTGCATCCGCGTGGTTTTGGTAACATCGCTCGCAAACGCGCCGCAACGCATCGGCCCCTGGACAAGCGAATGATTGGTCGCCGAGCAATTGGCATAATTGCTTGCATTGGTCGCGACCTCATTGTTACATCCGCTATTTACGATTCCCCGCGCGGCACGCAGGCCATAAGAAACGCCCCATGGATATTCATTACTGACAGCCGTTGACGGACCACGGCAGAGTTTTTCATATTCAAGCTCCGTCATCGGCCGCAAGGCTGACCAATCGGCAAAGGCCGCCAAGTCCGCCCAGTTCAACCAGTTACATGCGACTGCTTTGCCGTCTTCGCCTTCATTGAAATACTCATCGCCATCAAGATTACACGCATAACCATGACCGGCAGACACATCGTTGGTCAGTTGAATCCCGTTGCGGTTCGTCGAAACGGTGATGCCGGCCGCATTGCCCATGAAATCGCCGACACTGGAAGCCGAACAGCGATTGGCCGCCTGAGCGGCGGTAAGCGAATTCAGAAAATCAAGATAAAGACCCTGTTGAATTTCAGTCTTCATGGCATAAAAGGCGGAATAACCGTTCGGCCAGGAAGCATTCGCCGCCGTTTGACCGCTCGGATAGCCGCCCACCGCTGATGCGTCCGCCGTCGTGATTTGGGTCAGGGTAAATTCATTTGAGCCGGATCCCCCGCTACCCGCGTAAAATGAGCCCTGGGGGACATATATCATCTCAACGGCATGAACCTTGACCTTTACCGCATTCGTCACCGTCAAGCCGTCAGTTTCAAAATCCCAGACCAACCGCACCTCTTGCGCCGCAACGCGCCCCTTGCCTTCCGAATGACGCCGCAGAAATGCTCCCTTTTTATCGGCAGGAACAATTATGTCCAGGTTCGTCCCGGCCTCAACGGAAAATCCGGCGGGATTGGTTCCGGCGGTCTTCATCGTGGCATGCCCCCAGGTCGCGCCGTCATCCTTGCTGTATTTCACAAAAACCCAGACCGCGTCATAATTCACGATATTGCGCCAGGAATTATCCCAACTGATGTTAAATTTAACCGTGGTGGTCTTTGGCTCGATACTTTCCGACAGGCCGACCTCGGAAACCGTCGCATTATTGGCTAGCGCCCCAAACGGCAGAAGGATCGCCAGGCTGGAAAAAACCAGCCGGGACAAAGCCGCACCAGCCTTGCCATTGGATTGGATTATATTGTTCATTTTAGTCCTTTCTTTCATTTCTGAATTCATGCCTTTATTCTCTCTTAAATCTTGTTACTCCGCCGTCCGCCCGCCGCGCAGGCCGTTGCTATTGCGCCATTTTCCGCTAATGCTTGTGCCCGGCCAGTTATAATTCCAGATCAACGTATTGAGCGCGCGTGAGGCCAGATATACCGGCAGGCCACCGGTTTGTGATCCGGGCGTCGTATCCCATCCACCACCCCTGTTGGCGATCGCGCGATCAGCCAGATAATTATAACCCGCCCCATAAGTGGAAAGCCCCTCGCCGCCCGGCCAGTCGGTTACATCGGCATACCCGCTGGCCGTCAATTCGCCGTTGCCATGCAGGGCAGTGTAGGAACGCCCTTTGGTTGTGCCCACGGAGATGCAATTTTCAAATATATTCCCGGACAAGTCCATGCACCCGTAGTACCCGGCATTCGCCTTTTTTCTGCTGGAACTGTCCGTGGCCAGGGCTCCGCACCGCAACGGGCCCAAGCTCGTGATGTTATAAAGCATCCAAGCCTCAGATTCGCCGTTATTGGAAGGCGCTTCATCGGCGGCGCCGGAATTGTTGTAACTGGTCGGATAAATGCTTGCCCCGCCATAGCCGCCGGCGCGCTCAAATTGCACGGGCGCATTTGTTCCCCGGGCGGCTTTCTCAAACTCAAAGTCCGTGATCAATCGCGTGGCGCACCAGTCATTATAAGCAAACCCGTCATTACACGTGTTCACGCTGGATGGAATGCACTCCCCGTCACTGTTTTCATCAAAGATGCCATTATCATTCAGATCACACCCGTATATTCCGTTATCTGCTTTAAGCCCAAACCGGGCTTCCGAAATATGGGCGCTGCCGACATAACGGTTGACGGCCTGCGCCGGAGTCAGAGTATTCAGAAAATCACGGTATTGTGCCTGGGAAACTTCATAGCGCGCGAGATAAAAAGCCTTGAATCCTGTCGGCCAATTGGTATTAAAGTCGGTTTCGTCATAGGTTGAATTAGTCCTGGCGATCCCCAGTCCCCCGTCAAACCATATTCCCGGGCAGGAAGATGGCGCTCCGACCGTGTCATAACAATAGGCGATCAAACCGGCATAATTCTTATCGGTATCGCAATCATCATATGGTCCTGTGGATTGATAGTAGGAAGCATAGCAGGTGATATTCATGGCATGGACATCATTGGTGCGCACCATAATCTGATATCCATAAGGACCGATATTCTGCGACTTATTGCGGTCGCGCGGCTGGCAAGTGGGGAAATAAGTATAGGCATACATATAGTCGCCGACATAAAACGGCGCTTGCGGAATATAGCACATTTCCATGCCCATCACGCGAACGGAGGCAAAGGCGGCCAGCTGGTCGCCGGCGGCATCCGCGCCCAGATCCGTTCCATAGTCCCACACCAGTTGAATGCCGTCGGTGTCCACAGTACCCTCGCCGGTCAGCGTTCGACGCAAATAAGCGCCCTTTTTATCGGAAGGGACGATGATATCAAGACCGATCCCCGACCCCTGATTAAATCCGCTGGGATTGGTTCCGGACGTCTTCAAAGCGCCGTGATGCCAGGTAGTGCCGCCATCCGTGGAATATTTCAGAAAAATCCAAGGACAGTCGTAATTCTCATCATCCCGCCATGAATTCTCCCAGCTAATGTCAAACTGGACTATCCGGGTATGGGTGTTCGTGTCTTGCGCGCCGAAATCCTGGTTGGCAAATGTGATATTGTTGGCCAGGCCGGAATTGGCCAGCAAGAACAGGAAGAAAGAAATAATATAAATAATTTTTATATGTTTCATTGTTAATTCCTTCATTAATTTTTTTTCAAGCAAACATGGGTCGCCATTCCATTGCCCGGTCCAACGGGCCGGGATAAATTCCGCGCGAGAATTGTTTTGACACAGCCGGTCAAATCGGCGGCATTGAAAGGCTTGAACAAGATATGATCCGCTCCCATGTTCTGGATATCCGGCTTGGAATACGAATCAATGCATCCGGTGGTGACCACCACCGGCATTGATAAATCGTGTTTCCGCATTTCAAGGATAAAATCCACGCCGGACATCACCGGCATGGTCAAGTCGGTAATCACCAAGTCAACAGGATTGGAACTGTTTGCGGCCCCGTTGAGGATGATGAGCGCTTCCTTTCCGTTGGATGCCATCGTGACGGCATGGCCGTCTTGCTGTAAGATGAACCTTGATATATCCTGAGCCGAAACATCATCTTCCACAAGCAGGACATGCGCTTGAGCTGGAACTTTATTTGCCGATGCCTTTTTCAAAAAAAACCTCCTTATATCTGCATATAAGTTTATGACATTTTTTACTCGCACTTAATAAGAGCAGTTAACATGCCAACCGTGCGTAAAAGTCATAAACAGAAGGGACGGAACATGATGCAAAATAACATCCGGTGATGATATGGCGGGAGTTCAAAACCTGGGTTATAAACGATATAATCGGGGTTATAATCCCAGGATTGCACTATGAATTATGAATGCACCCCATGCGTGCTTTGCCGCTTGCGCTATGCCAAGTGAGGGTGCGGACCATTTGAAAGAGGACCATTCCTACTCGTCCTTCTGGCTAAGGAAGCCCGGCCCGTTGGGCCGGGGTAACTGGCGCAAACGCTTTGAGACGGCCGGCTGGCTGATCCCCAATATCCGCGCGGTCTTGGCTTGATTGCCCGCCGTGCGGCGCAGGGCCTCGGTAAAGGCTGCCTGATCAATTTCTTGCAATGTTGGCATGGGATCCGGGAAAACAATATCTCCCCCGACGGATGGGATGTTTGCGCGGGCTATAGCCTTTGCGGCCGGGGATATCCGCTCACGAATAAACGCGCCCAGCGACTCACGATTACGGCTCCGTCCCACGGCATCAGCCAGAAGGCCCTTGAGTTCGCGTACGTTGCCTGGAAAATCATAACTGTTAAGCAGGGCGAGCAACTCCGGTCCGGCCTCGATCTCCGGCTTCTGGAGCTCCCGGCAGGCTTGCCCGATAAAGTGCGCCGTCAGCAGGGGAATATCTTCCGGGTGATCGCGCAGGGCGGGCACACGAATCTCATGAATGCGCAGGCGGTAATACAAATCCTTCCGGAACCGGCCCTCGGCGAGCAGGCGTTCCAGGTTGGAATTGGTGGCGAACACAAAACGGGCGGTGGCATGCCGCGGGCGATCAGCCCCGATCGGAAAATAGTCGCCATCCTGCAATAAGCGCAACAGCTTGATCTGCGACGCCATGCTGAGATCGCCGATTTCATCCAGCAGAAGCGTCCCGTCGGCCGCCTCTTCAATCAGTCCGGACCGGGCATGGTCGGCCCCGGTAAACGCGCCGCGCTCATGGCCGAACAATGTATCGGCAAAGATATGATCATCCATGCCGGCCGCATTGACCGCGACGAAGCGGCCAGGCCGCTTGCCGGCGTTATGAATGGCGCAAGCCAGCAGTTCCTTGCCTACCCCCGTTTCGCCGAGCAGCAGAACGGGGTGCGTTGACGAAGCCACGGCCTCGGCATGTCCCATCACTTTCAACATGGCCTGGCTCCGGGTCAAGATTGCGGCAAAGGCTTCCGGGTTCGCCAGCGATCCGGTATCAAGGCATCGAATCAGCGCAAGGTTTTCCCGGCGCAGATCGGTCATCTCCAGTGCGCGATGAACAGATGTCACCAGGCGCTCGATATCAATCGGTTTGACGAGATAATCAAACGCGCCGGTGCGCACACAATGCACGGCGGTGGAGATATCACCGGCCGCCGTAACGACAATGATCGGCATCTGCGGGCATAGCTCCGCGCACATATCCAGTATCTCCTGGCCGCTGACCTGCGGCATATCCAAGTCCAGCAACATGACGTCCACCGTCTGCGTCCGCAGGAAGGACTGCACATCACGGCTGTCAGCCATGCATGTGACCCGATCATATCCCTTCAGCAGCAAGGCCGTCTGGAGCGCTTCCAACGCACGTGGCTCATCGTCCACGGCCAGCAGGTGCGGTTGTGCGGCAGGCGTCATGGTTCCTCCATGGCGGCGGGGGGATTGATCGGCAGAACCATGCGGGCCGTGGTGCCGCATCCTTCCCGGGAAGTGAACTCAAGGCGACCGCGATGCTCCCGGACAATGGCATCGGAAATGGACAACCCCAATCCCGTGCCGCCCTTGCTGCGCTTGGTGGTAAAGAAGGGGTCCTTGATCCGGGGAATAAGATTGGCCGGTATGCCACAGCCTTCGTCCTCGACCGTGATCACCAGGCTGTTCGCATCCCGATCATGCCCGGTAATAATCCGCACCGCCTTGTCCGGACCGGACAGGGACTGGCATGCGTTCACCAGCAGGTTGATGACCACCTGTTCTATTTTGCGGGCCCGGCCCTTGGAAAGCCTGGGAAGATCCTCGCCATAGACAACCGAGAAACGGTGCGTGCTCTTGCGAAGGGGCGAGGCCAGCAGATCCAGCGCCTTGCGCACAACCTCGTTCATGTCAACCGATTCAAACGAATTTGCCGAATCATCGGGACGGACAAAATCCTTCAGCGCCGCCACAATATCGGAAATGCGCTGGCCGGCGCCGGCGATCCCCTGGGCTATTTTCAAAAGATTCGGTTTGAGCGTCGTATAGGAAATTTTACCGATCAGGAAATCGGCGCGCTCTTTTACAAGGTCGTCCAGGACATGAACCAGATCGCCCAGGATAGTCTGAAGCACCGATGCGTTCAGCAGGATCACATGCGTGGGATTATTGATTTCATGGGCGATACCCGCCGCGAGGGTGCCCAGCGTGACCAGATGCTCGTGTCGCATCATTTCCCGCCGGTTCAATTGCGCTTCCTCCTCCGCCCGCTTGCGCTCAGTGACGTCGGTGTGGACGCCGATCAGGCCGATGATATTTCCGCTCTCATCCTTGACGGCATCGGCGCGAAGCACGACCGGAAATCGCCGCCCGTGTTTGGCGATCATTTCAATCTCGCCCTGCCATGATTTTCCGGCCATGATCGTCTTGAAAACATTCCTGGCGTCAGTCTCGTTTACGTATAACACGGCAGGATGCTGCCGGGAAAGCTCTTCCAGAGTGTAGCCGAACAAGCGATCAAAGGCTGCATTCTGGTAAAAGTGACGTTCATCAGCGGTCGCCATCCCGATTGCATCGCTGGTGGCATCAATCGCCGCCTTGATGCGTTTTATTTCATCCTCCGCCCGTTTGCGCTCGGTAACGTCGCGAACTATTGCCGCGGCAAATGCCACCGAGCCATTGGCGTCCCTGATCAGCGCGAGGCTCACGGAAACCGTCATGCATTTGCCGTGTTGCCCGGTCATGACCGTTTCATAAACCTTGACTTGTTCACCCTGCTTGATTTTCTCCAGCAAGCGGTCAAACTCGTCCTTCCGGCCGGGAGGAAACAACAACGCAATGGATTTACCCGTAATTTCGGCGAGGGAATAGCCATAGACGCGCTCGGCGGCGGAGTTCCAGGTCAGGATGATCCCATCGGGCGTGGTGCTGAAAACCGCGTCTTGCGAGCACTCCATGATGGCGGCCAGATGCCTGAGTTTCATGAGATCCTGAAAGCGGGCCAGGACCAGCACTATGCTCCGCTGCAGGTCGGCTAATTTTACCGGCTTGACCAGATAGGCCCCGACCCCGGAGCGTTTGGCGCGCTCAACCAGGCGCGGATCGTCATAGCCGCTGATGATAATGACCGGCGTGGGACATTGCGCCAAAATTATCTCGGCACAGGTAATGCCATCCATGCCAGGCATCCTGATGTCCATCAGCACCACGTCGGGCCGCAAGTCCGCCGTCATGGTGATGGCCTGGGCACCGTTCACAGCGTGGCCGGTGATGATATAGCCGGCATGTTCCAGCATGTCCCGAAACATCGTGGCGGTAACGACATCATCTTCAACGATCAGAACGCGGATTGGGTCGCTCATAATATTTTTATCGCATGTTCGCATACCTGTTGTCTGAATTTTTTTTCTGCAAATCAAGCACCGGTTGAACATGTTTTTTGTAACAGTCCGGGCAAACCGCGTGGCTGAAATGGACTTGGGTGTGATCGGTAACGTAGTTCTCAACCTGCTGCCAATATTGCTGGTCGTCGCGGATTTTCTTGCAATACGTGCAGATGGGCAAAATGCCCTGCAGGGTCTTGATCTGCGCCTGGGCGGATTCAAGCTCCTTGATCCGACCGGTCAGCATGGCTTGCAGCTCAACGAACCGGCAGCCAACCCCAATGCGCACCTGAAGTTCCTGGACATTATAAGGTTTGACCATATAATCATTGGCGCCGGATTGCAGGCCCTTGACAATATCTTCCGGATCATCGCGCGAAGTCAGCATAATGAGATAAGCGGGATCATAGGACTTCACTTCCCTTATTTTGCGGCAGACTTCCACGCCATCCATGCCGGGCATCATCCAGTCAATAATTGCCAGTTTCGGCGCGTCCGGTTTAAGCATGATTTCACAAGCCGTGAGTCCATCGCCGGTTACGACAGGATCGTAACCCAATTCGGAACATGTAGCCTTAAGCATAAGCTGTTGCGTTAAATTATCTTCCGCAATGAGTATTTTCATGGGTTAAATCAATTCTTGCATGTTCCTTTCTGTCTATGTTTTTTATTGTTCCCCACTTCGGCCTACCGTCGTCTTAAGAAACTCCCGCATGGCCTGTTCCAGAAATCCAAACTGACGGTTTAATTGAGGAATGATCAATTCCACCTCCGGCCACTCGGCGGCATTGCAAGCCGTTTGAATCTTGAGCGCCAGGGAGCGGAGTTTATCAGCGCTGACCGTGGCGGCGCCGCCCTTGATGTTATGCGCCAATTGCGAGGATGTTTCCTGATGCCGATTTTTAACCGCCTGCTCAAGCTCGCGGATTAGCCCCGGTGTTTCGGAAAGGTAAGTATTAATCACATCCCTGATCGGCGCCCGGTCCCCGATCATCCGGGCGGAAAAGGTCTTGGAATCAAACACGGCGTCCGGGTCGCCCTTGGGAATGGTTTCATCCTGGGAAGCGACAACGCCGCTTGAGAACGGGATGGCCGCAATGGCATTGGCGATGGATTTCATGCTGACCGGTTTGGAAATGTAGCCGTTCATGCCGGCGGCCAGGCATTTTTCCCGGTCACCCGCCATGGCTTGCGCGGTCAGCGCCAGGATGGGAATATTATGCCGTGACTTTGGATCGCGGATCATGGCCGTGGCTTCAAAACCGTCCATTTCAGGCATTTGGAGGTCCATCATCAGCAGGTCATAGGAAATCGTTTCCAAAGCTTTGAACGCCTCCTTGCCGTTGCTAACGACATCGGCGGAATGCCCCATTTTTGCCAGGATGACCAACGTAACTTTCTGATTGGCCAGGTTGTCTTCGGCAACGAGAATGCGCAGGCGATTGCCACGCGGGTGTTTTTCTTGCTCCTGGAATTCGTCCGCGGTTCTTCTTTCATCCGACGCGCCGCTGCTTTCTCCTTTCAGGGCCGAAAGCAGATTGTTATGGAGATGAGACTGACGGATCGGCTTTGGAATCATGGCGGCGAACAAGTTTTTATGTTTGTCGTATGTTTCCCTCAGAAGAATCATGGGACGCATCAAGAACAGGATCGTGTTTTTAAGATGGGGATCCGCCTTGATGGTTTGTCCAAGGACAAATCCATCCATTTCCGGCATGTCATGGTCAATGACGGCCGCCAGGAAAGGCGTGTTTTTCTTCGCGGCAAAACGCATCATGGCCAGCGCCGCCTTACCGTCGGGCGCCGTTTCCACCTCCATCTTCCATGATTGCAACTGCCTGGCCAGCGCCGTCCGGCTGGTTTCATTATCGTCCACAACAAGAATTCTCGCACCCTCAAAACAAATCGCGGTTTCTGAGTTCTTGGCGGTTTTCGGCTTCTGCAGCAGGAATGGGATAATAAACCAGAAGGTTGACCCTTTGCCATGTTCGCTCTCAACGCCGATCGTGCCGCCCATTTGTCTGGCAAGCCCCTTGGCAATGGCCAGTCCAAGGCCGGTGCCGCCGAAGTTGCGCGCGATGGAAGCATCCGCCTGGGTGAATGCGTTGAAAAGCTGGTCTTTTTTTACGTCCAGGATGCCGATCCCGGTATCGCGCACGGCAAAACGCAACATAACCCGGTCGTCTTTCTCATCCACCATCGTTACCTTGACAAAGATTTCGCCCCGGGAAGTGAATTTAATCGCGTTGCCGATAAGATTGACGAGAATCTGGCGCAGGCGGCCGGGATCGCCTTGCAGATTGAGGGGCACATCCGGTTCTATAAAATTAATCAGTTCAAGTTTCTTTTGCGAGGCTTTCACGGCGAGCACGCCGGCAACGTCCTCCACTACGGCGCCAAGACTGAAATCAATGTTTTCCAGCTCCATTTTGCCCGCTTCAATTTTTGACAAATCAAGAGTGGAGTTGATGATATTAAGGAGAGTGTCGGCGCTGGAATTGATGATTTGCGCATATTCCACCTGTTCTTTTGACATCTTGGTTTCAAGGAGAAGATCGCAGATGCCGATAATTCCGGTCAAGGGGGTGCGGATTTCGTGGCTGACATTGGCAATGAACTGGCTTTTGGCGGCGCTGGCGGACTGGGCTTGCGCAACGTGTGTTTTTTCAACCTCAAACGCTTCCTGTAATTGCCGGTAAGCCTTTTCCAGATCTGATTTTGCGCGCTTCAACGTGTCTTCCGCCAGCTTGTGGCCGGCAATTTCCTTATGAAGGGCTTCAATGGAGGTTGAAGTGGTTTTTAAATTTTTTGTTATCGTGCTGAATACACGCGAAAAAAGCTGGCCCACATCATTGGGCGCTTCCGTGCCGGCCGGGTTTTCCAAATTGCCGCCGCGCATCGCCCGCATCTTGTCAAGCGGACCGGCAAACAGCCTGGCAATGACCCGGCTTAATAACCAAGCGGCAAAGAGCACCACGAATAAAACAATCAAAAGCGAGGGGATATCAATGGATGGGGTTGCCTTGAGCCCGGGAAAAGCATCCGTTACATGCTTCCACAGGCCATCAATCAACCCCAGGCCGGACTGGGCCGCAAAGAATACATTTGCCTGAAGAAAGGTACCATTCATAAAAGATACTTTTATCCAATACTAGCCCGCATTTCTCACACGCCCCGTGAGATAAGCAGGCTAGCAACAAACATGCGACATGCAATAATATTTGACGGCCCCTTCCGCAGCGCCAAAAAACAAATTTCCCGGCCGACCACCAGTCGCCTATTGCCCGGTCCGGCCACCGCGCAACCCGTGGGAATAACACCAGGCGCCGCTGACATTCGTCCCGTGCCAATTATAGTGATAAGCCGTAAGACTGCCGAAATAGCGCGAAGACAGCCAGATCGGCTGGGTACCGGTTACCGGGTCGGGCGTTGTCGCCCATTCACCGCCACGCTGGGCAACGGCGCGATATGCGAGGGGAATTTTCCAATCACTGCCGCCTTCGAAGGGAATACTCGGCCCGCCTGGCCAATCGGTCACATTATGGTAACCGTCCGCCGTAAGAGCGCCGTCGCCATGAACGGCAGTGTAAGAACGCCCCAGGATTGTGCCGACCGAAACAACGTCTTCCATCACGTTGCCGGATAAATCCATATTGCCGTAATAACCGGCCATCGCCTTCTTCCGGGTTGAGGTTGAGGTAGCCAGAGCGCCGGAACGGAGCGGACCGGTCAAACTTCTGATGTTGTAAAGCGACCATGCGCCGCTTTCCGTGTTGTTGGCGGGCACCTCATCGGCCGTGCCGGAATAAGTATAACTGGAAGGGAGAACGGCCGCGCCGCCATAAGCGTTGGCCGCCTCATACTGCACCGGCGCGCTCGGTCCCCTCCCCGCTTTTTCATATTCAAATTCCGTTACCCACCGCAATGCCGCCCAGTCGTTATAGGCCAGCGAATCATTGGCGGAACAGCAAGTTGCCGGGACACATCCGCCATCATCCGCCTGGTCAAAAATGCCGTTGTTATTCAAGTCGCAACCATACAACCCGTCGTCGTTTTTAACACCAAAGCGGGCGCCGGAAATGTTCGGGCTTCCGATATAGCGGGTGACCGCCTGGGTCGGGGTCAGGGCATTAAGAAAATCGCAATATTGCGCCTGGGAAACTTCATAACGCATGTAATAAAATGCCCTAAACCCCGTCGGCCAGCTTGAATTCATGTTATTTTCGTCCGGCTGATCAATTGAGATGCCCGAATCGGCATGAAACCAGATTCCCGTGCAGGAAGCGGGCTGGCCCGCTGAATCGGCAAAATAGGAGATCAACCCGACCACGCCATTATCGGAATCATCAAAGGGACCGGTGGACTGTTGATAGGGAATATAAACTTTGGCCTTGAGGGCGTGGACACCATTGGAACGCACCAAAATCTGGCATCCGTAAGGACCGAGGTTCTGGAGCTGGTCACTGTCACGCGGCTGGGCGGTCGGAAAAAAAACAACCGTATAGGAATTCATAAAATCACCCAGATAAAATGAGCTTTCCGGAACATAGACCATCTCAACGGTCATAACCCGAACGGGCGAGAGCGCGGCCAGGCGGTCGCCGTTGGCATCCGCGCCCAAATCCGCGCCGTAATCCCATACAAATTGAATGCCGGTTGTGCCCACCGAGCCTTCTCCAGCCGCCGAGCGCTGCAGAAGGGCCCCCTTTTTATCGGAAGGAACAATGATGTCCAGGGCCGTTCCGGAACCCGGACTAAAGCCGGAAGGATTGGTTCCCGAGCTTTGCAAAGTCGCATGACGCCAAGTTGCGCCGCCATCCGATGAATATTTCAAAAAAATCCAGGCGGCGTCGTAGTTTTCGGTATCCCGCCATGAATTTTCCCAGCTTATGTCAAATTGGATTATCCGGGTGTGAGCGGAAGTATTTTGCGCGCCAAGGCGCTGGTTGGCGACGGTGATATTGTTACCGTGCGCCGCCGCGGCGAACAGAACCAGGAAGGCAAGTAATATATCAATTTTATGGTTCATGGCTCATATCTCCAACACATTACGTAGGGTGTAACGGTGTATGGGCGTGACGGCGTATGAATGGGTGTCAAATCTGCGTCCTTACTCCGACACGCCGATACTCCAACACGTTTTCTACGACTTCTCATTTTTCCCGTCTTTCCCGGCCAAATCAAGCTTTTCAAGTTTTTCGGCTTCTTTTTTACGTATCTGCATCCACCAGATCATGAAGAAAAGGAAACTGATAACTCCGGTAAAGGCGATTATGGTCCAGATAATTCGCCAAGTGTTCACGGTTATTAACGCCTTGGCCTTGCTTCCGGCCGCCGGAATAACGCCGCCTTCCTTGATTTTGACGTCGCGCGCCGCCATGGTCAGCCCCGGCGAGCCTCCGGTCTGGACGATCAATCGCTCCAGCCGGGCGATGTCCTTTTTGATGTCTTCCAACCGCTTGGCATTGACGCGGTAATTGCCGATATGAACGTCGGCCGTCAAATCCGCCTGTTGCTGAGACTTGTCAATGGCCGTCAATTCCTGCATGATTCTATTGCCCAGAAAATCGGCCGACTGGCGCGCTTCGCTGTCCACGAACATGCCGACTAGTTTTTCGGTATGGCCGCGCAAGTCATTAATCTGCTGATTCGGGATATACCAGATATCGTTCAACTCAACGGAGAAGCTCTTTTTTTCGTGCGGAGCGAAAACCAGGTTTTCCTTTGACAGGTAATGCAACTTCTTCTCCGGATTATAGCGCACTTCAAGCCCCCCCTGTTCCACGATAAGGTCAGGCTTGATTTCTGCCGGGAGGGCGTATTCCAGCGGAGCGGTGTTGCTGATGACCAGCGGATTGACCATCTCAATTTTCATTGTAATCTTTCTCTTTGGCGGTGGTGAAGCCCCGCCGGTTGCAGCCCCGGCCGCAGCAGAAACCAGGGGACTGGTTTTGCCCATGACTTTCTCAGTCGGCACCCCCTGCACTTCAACCACCAAGTCTTCCAGCGTCCCGATATCGTTTTTGATTTCCTCCAATGAGGCCTTGTTCACTTCATAATTAGAAAGCCGGTTCTCGGTGGTGGTGACGGTATTCTGAACCTGGGCAATCTGGTCCAAACGGCGGTCAATATTGTCGCGCAAGACCTTGACCTGCTCGGCGTAACGCGATTTATCAAGAATTGACGACAACCGCCGCACGTGGTCCCGCAGCATGGCAATTTCCCCCACATCAACCCGCCAAATATCAGTCATCACGATTTCCAGGGTAACGCTGGCTCCGGGCTGAAGCTTGACGTCCTGATAGACAAAATAAAGCGAACGGTCAAAATCGTATCCAAGTTTAAAATCACCTTTGCTGATGATGTCTTCCGGCTTGACGCCGTCCGGCAGGTATTCCTTGACCGGCACAACCTCTTCAACTGCTTTTGAGTGATTGGCGACAAGAATTCTCCGTTTAACACTGCCCGATTCAAGCCAGCTCTTGACAACCGGTTTTTCGCGCTGGCGGAGCAAATCCAGGATTGCCTGCGACATGGCCTTGAGTTCGGTCATCTGGTCGTATAAATTCTGAAGCGATGATGCGCCGCCGGAAGCAGATGATGCCGCAAGCACGCCGCTCACGCCGGCTTGTTTTGCTATCGCACCGAGCGCTTCACGGGTTTCTTGAACCGTTTTTGAGGCCTGCTGCAATTCACTTGTCGCCGTTTCCTTTGTTTTATCGGTCCCTGTGTCTTGCAAATCCTCAAGCGCGGCGCTGATATCAGCCAGCATGTTGTAGGCGGTTGACGACTTGCCCTGGAAATCAACTTCTTTGCGCAAAGCCTGAACCTCGACAAAAATAGCGGCGGCCGGCAGCTGGTTGATCACACCGTAAGTCTGGGCTATTTTCCCGAAAAGAGTCTGCATGCCACCGCTATCAAACGGCGTCCCCATATACTTGACAAGCTGGTCAATTTTAGTATTGATGTCGCTCAGGTTTGCTGAATTCCAATTATCAAGCAAGGTGTTGATGTTTTCGGACATTGTCTTAAGCGTTGAGTTTATGGCGGTGACATCGGTTTTTATCGTATTTATGTTCCCGGACATTGTCGTCATGTCCCCGGACATCGTGGAAAGAGTTGAGCTTTGCGAGGAAAGGGTGCTGTTCATCGTGCTTTGATCGGTGGCGATCGTGTCCAGTTTGGCGCTCAATGCATCAAGTTTTTCAATCACGGTTGAAAGGTCAACGGCGGCCCCCGCGCCGCCGCCGTCTGCCGCCACGATCTTAAGGATCATGCTGTCCGCGCTGGCGGTTGTTGATTCCGAGCACAGAATCGTGTATTCGCCCATCGGCCAGGCGGTCTGAATCTGCAGGCCATACTCATAAACCCCGGAAGTGCCGATTTCATTCGTCATCATGCCGCCGGAAACGAGGGCGGTATTGCCCGGGTCATAGACGCTGATTTCGGGCGCTTTGCCGGTATCGGTTCTATACCGGATCATCACCATGGCGCCGTTGGTGGCGCTGGTCGGCCGATTGATGATTTTTGACTGGATTCCTTTTTTGGCTTCGCGGGTGATGGCCGAGGGCAAATTAGTGGCGGCCTCAAGGGTTGCCAAGGCCTTTGAATACAAAGTTTCCGACTGACTCGCCCCGACCGCCTCCTTCAGCAAATCAATCCCCGCCAATGTGCCGTCCAGCTTGGTATCCAGAAACGCCGTGGCGCTGGCTAAATCATCCACCTTGGTCCCGAGATTAGGACCAACGCTGGAATACAAGGCATCATAACTCACGCCCAGGTACATCAAATTGCTGCGAATGGCGGCATGATCTTCATAAAGGCCCGTCAAATCGTCGGCGGTCAACCCGGTTATGCCCCCGCCCTGGGCGGCCTGGCCGTAAGCAAGACTGGTGGAATAATACATCCCGTTCATTTCAACCTCAACTTTGGCAAAATAGGTCCGGTTGGAATTGATATTGGCCATGTCAATGGGAAGCCGGTAGTAACCGTTGGCGTTCGGAGCGGTTTGAGTTACATCCGTGCCGGGCGAGGCGCCGTTGACGTCAACCGCAATCGAGTCTTTATCTTCAAAAGTGACGCGGCATGTTCCGCAATTGGTGATGATCCGGCCGGATTCTTCCAGCCAGGCATTAATCAGGTAATCGGCGCCTTCATGCGTGAAATTGGCCATGACACGATAGGTCGGCATGGCCTGGGACAAGGTCATATTTACCGTCTTGTTTGAATTCGCGGTCCATTCCGTAAGTGTGCCGGAAAAATAGTCATCCTTGGACCATCTTGTGGTATAGGTGCTGTAGGCATAATAGCGCGAAACGCCGGAAGCCAAGCCCGACGCCGTCCAGCCGGAAGAACATTCCACACTTAAATCCGACAGGGCAAGACCGTTGTAATAGTCGGTGATATTGAAAGTTATCTTATAGAGGGATATCGTAAATGAACCGGAAAGGCCATAACTCAACAGATTAGCCGCATCGGCCACCTTGATGGCAAGATTCATATAAGGCACCGTCTGCGGCTCAGGCAGAATGTTGGGAATGGTCACAAGGTAAGAACCATTGTTGGCGACCGGCAAAATATTAATCGGATACCAATTGTTGTAATTCGGGATAATGGCGTAATAAAGCAATACTTGACTGGCGGAAGCGTGCGTTGTCCATTCAACATTATACTGCCGGCCGATGGCCCAATTGGTTGAAGCGGCGGGAGACGTGACGGTGAAAGGATTTAGCACCGTAAATCCATCGCTGATCCCGGGGACAAGGTCCGCCGAGGCGGCCTCAAGGGTAAAGCCGACCCCGGCCTTGTCCAGGTATAATCCGGCATGTTCAAACGAAGCCAGACCGTTAAGCGTGTTGGCAGTCAGGGTTCCGCCTAATGTGGTTCCTCCCGCGGGGTCATTATCCAAAGAAAGGGTAATCGTGTAGACGGTATTGGAATAGCGTCGGCCGCTGTTATCCAGCACTTCAACTGAAAGCGGAGTTTCCGCCGGAAGCCATGAGAAGGCAATGCCGATAACTGACGTGGCCGGCGGCTGGCCTACAAAGCGGAGTGTTTCCGGATAAATGGATATATTCCCCAGTGTAATGTTCGTGCTGGCGGCCATGCTGCTGCCATCATAGTTACCCCCCTGATACAAACCGGGCGAGGCTTGCTGGGAATCCCAGCCATCGCCGGATCCACCGCGATACCGATAGGCGGAAACGGTCGCATTGGCCGGGAAAAATTGCGCCAGCAGTCCGAAGAGAAGACAGCAGATTGCTGCGCGCGAAACGCATCGCGAAAGACAGAGGCTTCTGCCTTCTGATTTATTATGGTGCTGTTCTGACACAACGTCCTCCATAATTCGCGGTTCTGGTCGCATCAGTGCTGAAGGCATTCTGGCGGTCAGATGTCATAAGCCTGGACACATTATCAGACCATGAACCGCCGCGCGCACCGGCGCCGGCCGCGTCAGCGCCCGGCCAGTTGGCCGCATCCGCCTCGCCGCCGGCAGTCAATAATCCATCGCCATGCACGCCGGTATATGCCCGGCCGGTCGCATGGCCGATGGTGACGCATCGCTCCCATACATTCCCGGCCAATTCCATGTTTCCATAATACCCCGCCCCGGCCTGCATCCGCGTCGTCTGCGGCACGGAAGTGGCAAATGCACCGCAACGCATTGGTCCCTGGACCGAGGGGTGATTGGTGGCCGTGCAGTTGGCATAATTGCTCGCATTCGTTGCCGTCTCGGAGTTAAGACCGGCGTTGACAATTCCCCGCGCGGCCCGCAGGCCAAAAGCCGCACCCCACGGATATTCATTCATGACAACCGTTGACGGGCCACGACACATTTTTTCATATTCAAGCTCGGTCATCGGCCGCAATGCCGCCCAATCAGCAAAAGCCGCCAGATCGGCCCAGCCAAGCCAGTTGCAGGCGATTGATTCACCATCGCCGTCTTCATCGTAACTGGCGTCGTTATCAAGATTACAGACATAGCCGCCGGTTTGTTTCTGAAGTCCATTGCGGTTCTGAGGAGTGGTCACGCCTGCCGCGCCGCACATAAAGTCACCCGCGCTTGCCGCCAAACAACGGCTGGAAGCTTGCGCGGCGACCAGCGAATTCAGGAAATCGCGATACTGCCCCTGCGAAATTTCATACTTCATGGCGTAAAAAGCTGAATAACCATTCGGCCAGGAAACATTCGGCGCCGTCTGCCCGCCCGGATACCCTCCGGACGACGAGGCATTGGCAGTATTGATTTGGGTCAGGGAAAATTCATTGGCGCCCGCCCCCCCGCTGCCGGCGTAAAATGAACCCTGGGAAATAGATACCATTTCAACGGCATAAACATTAATCTTGACGACATTCGTTGCCGAAAGCCCATCGGCGTTAAAATCCCAGACAAGCCGGACACGCTGGGAGGCCACCCGTCCCTGTACTTGATCTCCCGTTGGACGCTGTAAAAACGCCCCTTTTAAGTCAGCCGGCACGATGATATCCAGATTGGTACCGGCATCAATCGAAAAGCCGAGCGGATTAGTTCCCGCCGTCTTCATGGTGGCATGATACCAATTGGCGCCGTTATCAGCGGAATATTTCAAAAAAACCCAGACTGCGTCATAATTGACCACATTCCGCCACGAATTATCCCAACTGATGTCAAACCGGACAACGACGGTCTGCGGCTGGGTGGTTTCCGCCATGTTCGCATTTGAAACGAGCAAGTTGTTCGCAAGCGCCGGGAAAAGCGAAAATATAAACAAAACATGCGCCAACCAAAAAGTGGCAACACGCATACCGCAACAAGGTTGCAGAGAATTTTTCATTTTTTTTATGATAACAATATTCGCGACAAATGTCAATATTTTCCGGAGCGAGCGCAAAGCTTCGCCGAGGATACAAAAGTTCGGATTTCGCCCGCCAAGACCTGCCCGCAATGCCATCCCCGCTTACCATCTTCCCGGCCACAACCATTCGTCAAGATTCTGGCAATTCGGATGCCCCCACACTTCATTCCTGGTGTTCAAATCAACAATATGGTTTTTAACCGCGGCGGCGTCCGGCGCCGCGGGATTTAACTCAAGGTAACGTTTATAATGTTCAATCGCCTTTGGGCGGTCTTGTTTAACCACATCATAAATCACGGCCAGGTTATAATGGGCATCGGCGTCCAGCGGATTTTTTTCCAAAGCGAGCCGGAATTCGCTCATGGCGGTCCGTATTTTTTTGGATTTATATGCCAGCACACCGCGATTATAATGCAGTCGGCCTTCCGCTTCCCGGGTCGCCGGCGCATTCGTTATGGCAACTCCTATGCCCATTTCAGCTTCCCTCAGCATCCGCTCCAGTTTTTTGCACCTTGCATCCGACCTGACCAACTCATCATGCAAAGCCGCCATTTTCACGGTTGTTTTTTCCAGATCATTTACCCGGATCAGAAGGCTGTCGTTATATTCCGACTGCTCCGCGTTTACGTTTTCCAAAACTTCTATTTCCGCCATGAACGATTTTTCCCGTTCCTGCTCCTCGTTGGAAAGCAAGCGGATCTTTTTTAGAAGATCCGCTTTTTCCTGCTTTGTTTTTCTGATTTCATCCATTATGTTCAGGCGGTCAATTTTAAGGCGGGCATTATCGTCCTTCAGTCCACGGATTTCATAGGCAAGTCTTTCATTAGTCGCCTGCAACAGTTTTTGCATTGCCGGCTCATTTGTTTTTTCATCATTATGCATTGCAAAAGGGGATGATGTTGACTGGGCGGCCAGGAACCCGGGACCGGCAAGGATTATACCGGGCAAAAGGATTGCCGCCAGCAGATTTATAGCCGGAAATATCGTTTTCATTTTCATGCTCGGACTGCGATTCGGTTCTTATCCGCCCGCGGCGGAAATTATGACTTTGCGCCAATTCCAAATTTCTATTTTTTCGCCGCGGCGAATCCGCCGGCCGCACGACAAACCGCAAACGGATGCATCAATCGTTCTCATCATCATCCTGATCTTCAAGGCGCATCCCCTTCGGGTTCTTGTCGGCGTCAACCACATCGTTGTCGCCGGTGATGATGTGGGGCGTCAGGAAAACCACGATTTCAGTTTTTTCGGTTTTTTCCACGTCGTTGCGGAATGCCCAGCGCAGCACGGGAATATCACCCAGGATCGGGATTTTATTAATTGACTTGATCTTTTCATCCTTGCGCAGGCCGCCGATGATGACGGTTGTGCCGTCTTTGATCTTAACCGTGGTTTCAGCCGTTGTGCGGGCAACTATCGGCACCTGGTTTTCCACGTCAACCGCGATTTTATACTTCAAATAGCTTTCCACGGCCGAGACTTCCGGGCTGACTTTTATCGTGATAAATCCATCATCATTGATAATGGGTGTAACGGTCAACATGACCCCGACATCAAGGAAAGTAACTTGCGCCGCGGTTGTGGCGATGGTTCCGCCTGAAGACACCGTGGTGGTAACGTAAGCCTCCGTACGCCCGACATGAATTTTTGCCTGTTCGCCGTTTATCACGGCAATGCTGGGCGAAGAAAGGTTCCGCGCTTCACCAAACTGCTGGAGAAGTTGCAGGAGGGCCGTATATTTATAATCGGAGCCCTCATGTCCCAGGCTCATGGTAAAAGGGTTGGCAACCGTAGAAGGAAGGGGAAACTTACCGACAAGGGTTGTGTCGGGAATGCGCAGGTTTCTGAGCACCAGCCGCCAATCAACGCCCATGTCAAACTCATCCTGGAGAGTAATTTTAAGGATCTTGACCTCCAAAAGCATTTCCTTGGTTTCCCGGTCCATCTGCTTGATAATCTCCGCCGCCTCCTTCATTCTTTCCGGCAGGCAGGAAACAACGACCTGGTTGTTGCGCTGGTCAACCGTCACCATGCCGGTCTTCTTTGCGTCAAGCCGCGTATTCAGGGCAACCGCCACGTCGGCGGCCTTGGCATATTGCAAGGGAAATGTTTTCGGCGTATCCGGCCGGTCCAGGCTGGCAAGCACGTTTTCAAGAACTATCAAGCGTTCCGGCGTGTCCTTTAACACCAAAGTTCCCGAATCATCATCCACCATGACCTCGCCCACGGAGCTTTTCATCGCTTCCATCGCCTTGAAGACCGCCTTGGGGCTGGCATAGACAAGTTCAATCTTCCTGACCTGACGAAGATCCTTGAAGTTTTTCCCGTTGAGCGCCTTATATTCGGCGTCCGGCATGACATAGAGGACCTCGCCCGGCCGGATTTCGTAAGCCAGGCTGTTGGCGGTCATGATGATGTCAAGCGCTTCGCGGATGGTGACATTTTTCACAAAAAGCGTAACCCGGCCTTCGACGGCTTTACTGGCAATAATATTGATATTGCCCTTTTGCGCCAGGAATTTCAGCACGTCGGTCACATCAATGCTTCGCAAATCCAGCGCAATCCGCCGGCTGAACCCCTCCTTAAGCGAGACGGCATTGGTTGAAAGCGCCGCGGACGACGATGATTTTTCAGGATCGGTCACGCCCGCGCCCTGGCCGTTTGATTTCTGCGCCCAGATATCGCCATTCATGGAATAAAACCACAAAGCCGATATAATGAGCAGGACACTGCCGATTGGAATTATAAACCTGGCTGTTGTCACGTTCATTTTGATACATTCATAATTCATTCTTATAACAACGTTGAGAATAGAATACAAGCACTTACCATCAATTCTCATTATGGCGACAGACTCCCGCAATCTTTTATCGCGCGTCCATAATGAGAATTGCCGAGCACTTACATCAACTCCCAGTCAATCCCGTCCGATTCAAGGATCACCCGGTCCTGGCGGATGCTTTTTATCTTTATGTCCTTGATATTTTCGCCCTCTTTAAGAAAATATGTTTTCTTCTCGGCTTTATCTTCTATGATGACTTCCGGCTCTTCGCTGAAATAAATGCCCACCAACTGAAGATCGGTTTTGGTCCGCGGCATGTCAGGCTTGTCGGTCACCGCCGCGTCCTTAGCCATTGCAAGCTGTTCGCGGCTGAAAATATCCCTTTGTTTGCTCATTTTCACATATTCGGCGGAGGACATAAACGGCTCATGATTATCGACCTTCATTGAGCGAGCGGGGGGACGCGGGAAATGGCGGACGGTTTTTTCAATACTGGGCCTGTCCAAAAGGACGGAATAAACAAAAACGCCGAGCAACAAAACTAAAACGATCGCCAACGACCGGTTAATTATTTCTATGCGCTGGAACAGGGCAAGATACCGCGCGCCCGACGCGTATCGGCCGGCAAAAGCCTGCGCGGCGCCCTTGAACGACCTCCACGGCGATGAAGGCGGGGAAGTCGCCGGCTTTTCGGTTGCCCCGGCTTTTACCGCATTCGCCCCCCCCCCTGATCCGCTCAACGAAGGATTCACGTCAGTTTTGGCAGAGACGGAAGGGGCATCGGAGGATTGCTTCAGTTTTAAATTGCCGGTTGACGAAGCCGGCGGCGACGGCGTGCCGGCGGCGACGTTTGGCGCCTGCGAACCTTCCTTGATGACCTTGAACAATTGTTCTTCCGGTGAAATTTTTGCCGCCATATTTGCGATTCTCATTGCCGGGCGCGCGACCAATGCCATTATCATTGCAGGCAATTATCGGCCGCGACCGGTCGTATGTCATTTTTAATCAGTTCTTCAACAACTTCCGGGGTCACAACATGTTTATCATGCATCACAAGATATTCCAAAGCATCATGGCACACGCGGACAATCCGGCGGGGATATCCGCTCGTGTACCGGCAAATAAGCTTCATGGTCTCATCCGGGAAAAGGCATTCGCCATTTTCGGGATATCCGGCGACTTTCAACCGGTAATTTATTAATTCCCTGATTTCATCTTCGGCCAGGGGCTTGATCACATATTTAAGCGCAATCCGGTCCCAGAAATTTTTTATGCCGGAGATCATGGGCAAAATTTCCATCTGCCCGAGAAGAATCAATTGAATCAGCTTTTCATCATTGGTCTCGTAATTCAGCAAAGTCCTTAACACTTCAATGGCGGGAACCGAGAGCCGCTGGCCCTCGTCAACAAATAAAACGGTTATCTTGTTTTCTTCAATCCGGCGTTGAAACAGATACTGTTCAATGGCCTTCTGGTAGTCATTGGCCGTACGGTGCCCGTTGCTCAGGCCGAAGGCATCATTGATCTTCTGCAAAAAAACCAGTTCTGATTCCGCATAAGGGTCCAGAATCACGTGCGGGCTGTAATTGGATTCATTGCTGACCGTGACGTAAAGTTTCCGCAACAACGTGGTTTTGCCGACGCCGACATCGCCCATGATCAACCCCAGGCCGCGGCGCAGTTCCATCAGGATTTGGGCCTTGTATAAAATAGCGGTATGGATTTTGGATAAATAAAAAAAATCCGGATGGGGGCTCGTGGAAAACGGCTCTGTCTTTAATCCGAATAAGCGATAGTAACTCATTTATTCTTATTCAGTTATTTTTTCGCCGACCAAGTCCCCTGCCCCTGCTGGGAATTCCACCAACTCCCGGACATGCTGTTTGTGTCTTGGGCGATTGTGCCGCTTAAATTAACCGTGCCGGCGAATGAATTTGTGCTGGTAATGTTGTTGGTGACGGAATCCAATGTGATAATCAGAGTGATGCTGTCACCGGAAACGAACCCGACGGCCGGCGCCTGGGTCCCGAAAAAAGCCGACATTGTGCCGGTTAACAGATTGTTTTTCTGTTCAAGCTCAAGGACATGGGTGGTTTTGGCGTCTTCTTCCGTAAGCAGCCACGTCCCGGCAACATTCATGGCGGATTCCGGAGGATTGGAGTTCTGCTCGCACCCGGCAGCCAGAAGAATGATTGCACATCCCAAACACAACAAATGCCTGAATCGGCCTTGATAATTCACGACAACCCCCGTCTCAAATCACTTTCACAAATGTTTTTACGCATTTATCATATCACAAAATTGTTAAGAGTCAATTATATTGGCAAGCGATCAAACGACCTTTTTCAGGAAATTACTATCTTCGTCACCAGAATGGAAGCGCGTAATAATGATTTCTCCTTCTGGATGAGCTTGAGCGCAATCTTTTCCGAACGCAAAAGGCAATCGGACGTGTTGAGCTGATGCAGGAACATGATAATCGCCGGCATATCGCCTTCCGCTTCAACCTCCACGGTAAATTGTTTCTGCAAGTCCTTGGACTGTGGCATCTGCGGTTTGACATCCAGCAAATTGACGGATGACTTATGGGCCAGATTTTCCACTTCCCGCAAAAAGCGGGCCATTTCTTCCTCGTCGGACCCGACTTGTTTTACATATTTCGCATAATCCTGAAACTCCCTGGTGATTGATTCCTTCTCGTCAAGGCTTCGCAAATCACGGCATAAATCCAACTCGGCCAACCTTATCTCCTGATTAAGGTCATGATTCTTTTTATTCAAGGGCCCGATCACCACGCGATCAAAGAGGGCCAAGAGAGTGATCGCTATTCCCAGTCCCAATCCTATTTTTTCTTTGGTTGAAAGTTTTAATGATAAAGCCATGTTTACTCCCCCTCGTATCCAACCGCCGCCCGCTCCTTATTGGCAGGTGCAGGTGATTTCAAACTCGCAACTTTCCGTGTTGCCATCCTTTTTGGTTGTCGTGCGCACCGCCTGAACATTCACAAAAGCGGGAGAATCTTCCAGCTTTTTCACAAACAGAAAAATAGCCGACATGGCCGGCGCCTGACCTTTTAACGATACGGCGCCTTGCTCGCTAATCTGCAGGTCAGAATAAAAAATATCCGGCGGGGTCAACTTGACAATTTCGCAGATCAAAGTAACCAGCGAATGTTTGGCATTCAGCCGCTGTTTGATGAGACTAATATCGCGGCGCATTTTTTCCACTTTGGCGGTTTCCGGTTGTAAAGACGTTGTTTCGGCGCGCAACTGCTCCAGGTAGCCCTGTTTAAACTGGAGGGTCAGAATCACAAGCAGGGAAATGGTCATAATAATTGCGGCAATCAAGATGCCCGTTACGGTCAATTGCCGGTGTTTTGCTTCCATCGTTTTAACTATTTTCAGCTCGGCCGGGGTCAGGTCAATCTCCAGCTCCGGCCCGGCCATGGCCGCGCCGATCAGCGGCGACAATGACGTGGTTTGCACGGCTTCGGGCGGAAGCGGCGCAATTGTTGCCGGAATCGGGACAATTCTTTCCAGAGGAATGCCGAGACGGGTTTGAATGACGTCTTGCTGGGATTCATTCAGGCAGTGCGCGCCCGAGATGTAAAGCCGTTGCACGGCGCTCCGCCCGGTTTCTTCATGAAATCGCTCAAGGGCATCCACAAGCTCATCGCTAAACTTCGCCGGCCAATCCGATTGATTTTCACCCAACTGTTTTGCGCCGATCAAGATTTGCTTGGTGAACAGCCAGCGGCCCTTGTTAACCACAAGAAAATCGGAATAATTCGCGTCAATATCAATCATGGCCGCATCGTCCGGAACAGCATGCGGAAGCTGGCCGCTTATTGCCTGAAACCAGCGAAAAACACACTCCGAACTCAGGACAACCCGGTCAACATTGATGCCCGCCTCGCGTAACGGCGCAATAATTCCGTTAATAATGGAATCGCGCCGGGCAATGATAAGCATAACCTGCGTATAACCATCCGGCAAAACCTCTATGACCCGGTAGGAAACGATGATTTCTTCCTTGGAAAAAGGCGTAAGTTTCCCGATCTGAAGGTCAACCATGTCCCTGATTTCGGCGGGGTTGGTGGAGGGCAATTTCAGGATTCTGACCGCGGCAATCACATGGCGCGGCAAATAGGCCATGATTGAACAGCGCCCGATTTTATGTTCTTTAAATATCCTGGCGATTGCCTGGGCAACAGTTTCTCCGGCATCGGCAATTTTACTCAGGAAAAGACGCTGCGTGGTTTCATGGAAGCGGGAATCCCGGTGAATGCAGATTTTGAGCCATTCACTGCCGATTTCAACGGCAACCACGGTTTTATGGCCGTTTCCCTTCCGAAATAAATTTGACAGCGCTTGCATGGGATTAATGTTCTCTCCAATACCAGAAGCGCTTGCGGCCATCAACGACAAAATCAATAATCGTCACCCCGGGCTTGCCGGTTAAACATCCCAGGGAGCGCCCGCGAAAACATTCGGAACGCACATCAAGGCAGCCGATAAGCTGCTGTTTTTTTTCAGCCGTTAAATCTTTTTCTTTTGATAACAACTCGTCAATCTGGCCGGCGTTTTTAAAAATGCCGTCGTCCGCCGTTCCCGGCCGGCCGTCTTCGCCATTGCGAAAGTCAATGATTTTCCCGGCTAGATCGTCGCCCATTCCCAGACATTTAAAAATTTCAGGACCGGCCGTGTTGATGTTGACCTTCCCGCGGCCGTAGACCGTGAAATAATCCGACATTACCGCCAATAATTCCGGCGTTATTCCTTTGACCAGCCCCAGTTCTTCAATTGTTTCATAATTCGCGTTTTTACAGCGGTAAGGCGGCGTCAAAAACTCATAATACCGGTTTTCCGCCCCGCCCGGCGTTTCAATATCATCGGCATCGCGCCAGTCAATGATGGCGGCGGCAATATCGGCCGCCTTGGACGAAGAAAGGCCCCCGGCCAGGACAAGACAGTTCTGCAGGGCATCGAAAAATGCGGTATTAATATTTATCTTTCGTTCTTCATCAATCAATCCGCCTGGATCCCGGACTGGGCCGCCAATGGAACCTTGCCTGGAAAATGATCCTGCGCCTAATTGGACTTCCGTAAAAAAATTAGTGTCATTCGCCCAGGCTTCATTCAGGCATTGCCAGGCGTTGGTGGCATATTTCCGCACTTCAACGGCGGTCTTGACGGCGCCGGCCTTGGCAATGAAAAACCTTTCCGTGTTCTGCTGGAAACGAGCGGTAACGCGCAAGAGCGGATGCACGTAGGCGCCCACGGCCAGCGCCAGCGCCCCCAGCAGGAGGAGCGCCCAGAGAACAATGATAAAAATGCTCCCTTCTCGATATTGATGCTTATTCGGCATTTGGCATTTGACCATTGGGGTTTTTTTCCTATGGCGGCATTTTAGCCGCAACCAAATTTTCCTGTCACTTGTCATTCATTCCGCTCAACCGCAACGGTTGCGCGGAGTAAGACTTAAGCCGCTCTCCGCCGTAACCAAAGTCTTTTTTAAAATGCTCATATTATGCACGTCATTATTGACTGAAATGAAGGTGCCCAAAAAAAATCTCCACAAACATGTCATATGTCCTAACGGAACGATCTAATACGCGACGGGAATCCACACGGTTCGTTCCAGACTTGTCTTATTGCCTCCATTCCGCAAATTTATGATCAGCTTGACCCCCAACGGCATTCCCTCCCTGGCAAGCCACGAGTTTTTCCATTCGCAGACCTGGGCTTTGGCATTCCAATAACAATAGCTGAAATTAAGCCCGTCAAGCCGCGCCAATTCATGCGGCTCGGCTTTTTGTTTTGAATCACCGGCTGAAAAATCGCAATGAACAGCGGATATTTTTTCAGTCAGGGAGCTTGAGGTTGAGTTATAAGCATATGTGACCTGACAAAGCGCCGCCACATTGACAACATTGGTTTGCGCCGGAAATGTCAGCAGGGAAGGAAATGAGAATCGGCATGCATCGCCGGCAAACCCGATGCCGGCGAACGGGCAGGCATTCCGTATTTTTTTTTCCATTCCTTCCATGGCCAGCATGGCTTCCAACTGCTGACCAGCACCGCCTTTCAGCCGTTCATAGAGCCGCAGCCCGCCCCTCAGGGTTGAGAGGACCACCAGGATAATAATCCCCATGATGGCAATGACCACCAGCAGTTCCATCAGGGTAAAAGCGCCTGGCGCATAGCCCGAATGTCTCACAGGCGAAGACCGCCTGCGAGACATTCGCTTTTGCCGTAACGTGTTGCGGCAAAAGTTTCGGCGCGGTGCTGACGCACCTTGCTCAAGACAACCCTTCGACGCGACGAAAGGCAAACCCTGAGCAAGCCCCGGTTTCGGGGCGCATCGAAACCCGTTGGGTGCATTTCTCGCGCAAGGCGTGAGAAATACGGGATAGCCGCGCAGCTCAAGTCTCATAATTCCGTGCTTGCGGTTTTTCAAACCCGGAACGGAGAAGACTGAACCTTGAACGGAATAAAATTTATGGAGCCACATAACCGTAAAGGCGAAATCCACCGGACGACGATTTCTGTTTCTGGCCGGCCTCAATCGTCACCTTGCGGCAGTTGTTATCATCGGCAATGTTAATTTTCAACATCCATCTCGTGCCCGGCATGAAAGTTCCCGTTGCCGTCTGGATATAATTGCCCGGCGGCAGACCGGTGCCGGGAAGCGCAGGCTGTTCCAGGCGGGCAAAGGCTTCCCGGGCGAGGCCGAGGGATTCCAGTTTCGCGCCGCTGATTGAAAGCGCGCGGGCGGCGACCGCATAAGAACGCATGATACCCACGATCCCGAGCCCTAGAATAACAACCGCCAGCAAAACTTCAATTAAGGTGAAGCCGCGTCGTCCCCGTCCGCCAACCTTTTTGCGCATGGAAAAAGAGCTGAAATCACTTCCAATTGCCGATATCGTCATCCGTGCCTTCATTTCCGTCTTTGCCGAGCGAATAGAGATCGTAGCTTGTTGTATTATGCACCCCGGGACACTTATAGCCATAAGTTCTTTTCCATGGGTCCACCGGGTCGTTTTCAATGTATGGTCCGTTCCAGTTTTGCGGAACGGGATCAGAATTCGGCTTGACCATCAGGGCATTCAAGCCCTGGGCCGTGGTGGGATAATTGCCGTTTTCCAGCTCATACAGCCGCAAAGCAGTGCCGAGATTGGAACGGATATCCGCCTCGGCAATCGCTTTCTTGGCCTGTTCGGACCGCCCGCTCAGCCGGGGCACAACCATGCTCGCCAAAGCGGCGATAATGATGATTACAATCAAAATCTCAATCAAAGTGAAAGCGGATGTTTTTTCCTGTCGCAATATAACTTTCATTATATCCCGGTTCCCTTCCTTATTTGGCGATTGTGCCGATATTAAACACCGGCAACAGCACGGCAAAGACAATAAAGCCAACCACGCCGCCAATCAAGAGAATAAGCAGCGGTTCAAGCAAAGACATGATGACGCGAATGTTTTGATTGATTTCACGTTCGCAGGAATTAGCCAATTCCGCCAGAGCCTGTTCAAGCCGTCCGCTTGTCTCGCCCACCACGATCATTGAAAGAGCCAGCGGCGGAAAAACGCCGGTCGCGGCGAGACTGGCCGACAGGGTGGCGCCGTTGTTGACAATTTGTTTGCCGGCTTTTTCAAGGCAATCGCGGAAAGCTTCATTATCCACCGTCGCCCTGGCCAGTTCAAATCCTTCAAAAGCGGGGATGCCGTTGGCAAGCACCAGCGCGAGCGTGCGCGAAAACCTGAGAATTTCAGCCTGGCTGACAAGACGGCGCACAAAACGCACGCGCAGTTTTAACCAATCCATGAAAAATTTTCTCTTGGTGCCCTGTTTTAAACGCGCAAAAAGAAGCGCGATCATCGCCGTAAAAGCCAACAGCCAATGCCAATTCCGCGCCATAAAATGACTGATGGCAAGGAGAATCCGAGTCGGCAACGGCAGCGTCTCGCCCATATCGGCAAAAAGATCCGTCAACCGGGGAAGGAAAAAAGCCAAAATAACAAAAACCGTGCCAATGCCGACGGTCAACATCAATAAAGGATATGCCAAGGCCGCTTGAATCTGCTGGCGCAAAGCTTGCTGTTTTTGCAGATGGTCGGCCAATTCCTGCAAAACCTGGTCCAGCGTGCCGCTCTTTTCACCGGCCCTGACCAACCCGACATAGAGCACATCAAAATACTGCGGAAAGTTGCGCAATGCATCGGAAAGCATTTTGCCCGACCGGATCTCCCGTTCCAATGCCAAAACCACATCCCGCCAGCGCTTGTCGTCGGACTGCTGGGCCAGCAGGGTCAACGACTGAAGAACCGGAACGCCGGCCCGCAACAAACTGGCAAACTGCCAGGTAAAGATGCTGATGTTTTTACGCGCGATCCCTTTCCAGCCGGAAAGAAAGAACCGGGCGTGCGCAACCGGCTGACTTGGGGCGACGATTTTCTCGGTTACGCGGATGGGAACGAACCCCATCGCCTCAACTTTCTGAACGGCCGCTTCCTTGGTCTCGGCCGCCACCTCAACGTCAATGACGCTGTCCGGCCCCTGTTTTGCCTGGAAAACATAAACCTGCATGTTTAATCTTCAGTTTGCGTGACCCGTAAAACTTCCTCAATGGTGGTAATGCCCGCCTGCGCTTTTTCCCACCCATCCTGGCGCAAAGTATGCATCCCCTGCTCAATGGCCGCGTTTTTCATTATGGCCGCCGAAATCTTTTTGGCGACCATTTCGGAAATATTTTCGTTCATAGTAAGAATCTCAAAAAGGCCGGTCCGGCCCAGATAACCGGTATTGCGGCAGGCCGAGCACCCCTTCCCCTTCCAGAACATGGTCCCGACCTGAACGGACGATGAAGGGATCATGGCGGTCTGTTCCGGGGTGGCCTTGAACGGGGCTTTGCAGTGGGGACAGATTACACGCACCAGCCGCTGGGCAATAAAAGCAGAGACCGATGAAATCACCAAAAACGGCTCAACCCCGATATCCAGCAGACGCGTTATGCCGCTGGCCGCGTCATTGGTATGCAGCGTGGAAAAGACCAGATGCCCCGTCAGCGCGGCTTGAATGGCAATCTCGGCCGTCTCAAAATCACGCACTTCACCGATCATCATCACGTTTGGGTCATGACGCAGCATGCTCCGCAAGAGGCGGGCAAAAGTCATATCAATGCGGGGATTCACCTGCGCCTGCGCAACGCCCCGCAGTTCGTATTCAACGGGGTCCTCAATGGTTACGATTTTGCGCTCCCGCGTATTCAACTTCGTCAACCAGCTGTAAAGGGTTGTGCTCTTGCCGCAACCCGTTGGCCCGGTGACAAAAATAAGTCCATATGGCTTGGCCAGTAATTTTTCAACGATGGCCACGTCCTGTGGCGACATGCCCAGGTCTGAAATATTGAAAAGCATTGTTAAAGGCAGGATGCGAATCACAACGCTTTCACCATAAAGCGTCGGGATGGTGGAAACGCGCAGATCATAATCCTTGTCGCCGATGCGCACCTTGGCGCGGCCGTCCTGCGGCAGACGTTTCTCAATAATGTCAAGGCCCGACATGACCTTTACGCGCGACACGATCGCCGCATGAAGATATTTGATGCTTTCCGGGATATCGGCGCTGTACAAAATGCCGTCAATCCGGTAACGGAGCATGACTTCATCCCGGTAAAGTTCAACATGCACATCCGTGGCGCGGTCCGTGATTGCCTGGTGGAGAATCTGATTGACGAGTCTGATAACCGAGGCATCCTCGCTCATTTTTTCAAGGTCTTCAACTTTCTCAAGACGGCTTTCTTGCTCCCCTTCGGCGGCGGGCTTTTCCCGATCAAGGATCCGTTCCACCGTATCGGCCGCAACCCCGTAATGCCGGCGGATTGCCTCACGGATGTCGGCGGTCGTTGCAAAATGCTCTTCAACCAGGTAGCCCAGGTTGGTTTCAAGGTCTTCGAGCAAATTCGCCGCCTCGGGGTCGGCGGTCGCCACCACCAGCGTGCGGCCCACCAGCCGAAGCGGCATGATCTGATAATGCCAGGCAAACTTGGCCGGCACCACCTTGACGGCCGCCGAATCAATCGGCGTTTCTTTCAGATTCAGGAATGATGCCCCGTATTGCTCGGCAATAACTCTTAAAAATTTCTCTTCCGTGATAAGCCCCATCTTAATCAGGGCGTGTTTCAGAAAACCGGTTTTCTGTTTCAGCGCCTCCTTCAACTGATCTTCGCTGATGGCGCCCTTTGATACTAAAATGTGCCCGATGGTCTGCATAATACTCCAATATTGTCCATGAACCCGAGCCGAATTAAAGATGATTGGATAATTTATAACCGAATCAGGTTGATAAAACAAGCTTAATAAAACCCAGGATCGGGGAACGGCCGCCAGAAACGCATCGCGGACCGGGTCAATCCGCCGGCGATGTCTTTCTATAATCCAATATATTCAGCTCAAGATTTTCGGAGCCGTTGAAAGAGTTCTTCCTGATATGGAAGGCAACGTCAATTATCCCCTCCGGGACTTTTAGCCCGGCCGGGCCGCGCGCGCTTCCGGCGTGACTTGTCACGCCGGAAGCGTGATTGAAGGCAATGGCGCCGACGGTTGTCCGGCCGGCGGCGACGCTGAACCGGAGATGTTTCTTGCCGACCAGGCGTGGCGAACCGGCCACCTTAACCCCGCGCACGGCAAAAACCGGCCTTGGATTATTCTGGCCGAAAGGCGCCAGCTTTTCAAGCGCCTCAAAATTTTCATCCGAAACATCGTCGAGTTCTATCCAGGCATCAATCATCTGGGTTGGCGCAAGATTTTTCTCCTTCAGTTCCGCTTCCGCCGCCCGATTGAAAAGCGCTTGAAACCGGGCAAAGTTTTTTTCATTCAATTCCATCCCGGCCGCCATGGCGTGGCCGCCGAAACCGTCCAAGACCACCCGGCATTCGTTCAATCCATCGAGGATATTATACCCGTTGATGCTGCGTCCCGACCCGCGCCCGGCGCCCTGCCCGTCAAACCCGACCACGATGACCGGCCGGTTATACCGGGCGACAAGCCGCGAAGCCACAATGCCGATAACGCCGATGTGCCATCCGCGCCGGCCGACCACGATCCCGTAATGAACTTCGGGATCAAAAAATCCGTTAACTTCTTCAACGGCTTCCTTCAGGATTTTCGCCTCGATCTCCTGCCTTTCGCGGTTGGCTTGATCAAGTTTTCGGGCGATTATCCTGGCGCGATTTTCATCTCCGGTCAGAAAAAGTTCCAGGGCCGTCTCCGCCGAATCCAGGCGGCCGGCGGCATTAATCCGGGGGGCGACGCAAAAAGCGAGATGATAAGCGTCCAATTTCCCGTCAAGCGCGGCAACTTCCTTGAGCGTGCGCCAGGCCAATGATGACCCGGCGCCGTTTAATTGCGCCAAACCATGGCGGACATAGATGCGGTTTTCGCCAAGCAAGGGGACAATATCGGCCACGGTGCCCAACGCCACCAGGTCAAGATATTCCCTTAAATCAAAATCGGCGCCGGCATGTTTTTCCTTTCGCCCGTGTTTAAGCAAGGCATGGCAGAGCTTGAAGGCCACCCCTGCCCCGGCCAGCATTTTAACGGAATCAGCCCCGGCCAGTTTCGGATTGACCACCGCCACCGCATCCGGCAGAGCCGGGCCAGGCTCATGGTGATCGGTGATGACCAGGTCAATGCCGGCTTTTTTGACATAAGCGGCCGGCTCAAGCGCGGTTATCCCGCAATCAACCGTGATAATTAAGCTGGGCTTGGCCTGCCCAAAACATCTTTGCAGGGAGGTAATGCTGAACCCGTAGCCTTCTTCAAGGCGGTCCGGCAGACAGTAAGCCACCGGCCCGGCGCCCAAACGGCGCAACACCTGCACGAGCAGGACCGTGCTGACAATGCCGTCAACGTCGTAGTCGCCAAAAACCAGGATTTTTTCCTGCGCCCCAATCGCCTTCCATATTCTTGACACCGCCGCCGCCATCTGTGGAATCTGGAAAGGATCGGATATGTCATTGAGCCTGGGATTCAAAAAACGCTCAACCGCCACAAGATCGGCCAGGCCATAACCGCTCAGGACACGGGCCAAAATCGGGGGCAGATTCAATTCGTCTGCCAATTGTCTGGCAAAGTCCGCATTGGCGGATTTCGTTTTCCATATTTTCAAGGTTGTTAAGCTGCGCCTTACTTTTTCTCGCGCCGGAACATCATCATGACCGGCGTGGCAATGAAGACCGTGGAATACGTTCCGGTGATGATACCGATGGTGAAAAGCACCGCGAAGTTATTGATGGCACCGCCGCCGAAGACGAGCAGCATCAGCACCGCCATGAAAACCGTGGTGGAAGTCAGGATGGTCCTGGCCAGGGTTTCATTGATGCTGAGGTTGCAGACATCAACAAACGACTGATTCGGCATGAACTTCAGCTTTTCCCGGATGCGGTCAAAGATGACGATCGTGTCGTTCACCGAAAAGCCGATGATGGTCAGGAGGGCGGCGATGATGGTCATGTCAATCTGCCGGCCCAGCAGACAATAAACACCGGCGCTGACCAGGACATCATGGATGAGCGCCACGACCGCCCCGACCGCATAGGCGAACTTGAAGCGCACCGATATGTAAATAATCATGCCGACCAATGACAATATCAGGGCGTAGACGGCCCGGCGGGTCATTTCTTTGCCGATCTGCGGGCCGACGAGTTCCTCGCTCAAGACTTTAAAACCGGCGCCGCTAAAAGCTGTGAGCAAGGCGTCTTTGGCCTTGTCCCCCGCACCGTAAGCCACCCTGATCTGGAGCATCTCGACGTTCTTATCCAGTTCCTTCTGGTACTGGATTTGCGCCTCGTCAATCCCAACCGCATCAAGGGCGGCGCGGATTTTATCCACTTCCTGTTTCTGCGAGAAATGGAAGGTTATGGAGGAACCGCCGGTAAAGTCAGTCCCCAGCACGTTGCTCGGCTTGGATACCCCCTTCATAACCATTAAAGCACACGAAATGCCGATCACAAGAAATGAAACGACATAGGCAATCTTCCTGACCCCGATAAAATTGATTTTGGTGGGCTTGATCCAGTTCTGCATTTTCAAGGCCGGCATGGATGAGTGTTTCACGATCAGGTTGAATAGCATCCGTGTCACGGTCAGGGCCGTGTACATGCTGACGATGATGCCGGCGGTCAGGGTAATGCCGAAGCCGCGCACGGCGCCGGTCCCGAAAATAAAGAGAATCACGGCCGACATGACCGTGGTCAGGTTGGAGTCAAGAATCGTGATGAAGGCCTTGTGATACCCCCCTTCAATCGCCGCGGCGAACCGCTTGCCGGCGTTTTGCTCCTCGCGGATGCGCTCAAAAATAAGCACATTGGCGTCAACGGCCATGCCGAGGGTCAAGGCAATGCCGGCGATACCCGGCATGGTCAGGACCGGCAAGCCGATATGGGCGGCGGACACGCTCCCCGTGAATAGGCTCATGAAGCCCGCCGTGATCATCATGGAAAGCGGCAACAAGAGCATGTTGAACAATAATCCGATGTTGGCCACCACGCCGCCGAGAAGATAATAAGTGGCCATGAAAACCACGACAACTATGCCGCTGTAGATTGAGGCGCGCATGCCGCTTTCTATTGAATCTTTTCCCAGGGAGGGATCAACCAACCGCGACTCAACAATTTGAACCGGCGCCGGCAATGAGCCCGCCCGCAGGACAATTGACAAATCCTGCGCGTCCTTCAGGCTGAAATTGCCCTCAATGATCGCCTCGCCGCCATAAATGGCCGTTTTAAGAAAAGGCGCGGAATAAAGGGTATCGTCCATGATGATCGCCAGGTAGCGGCGGCCTTCCGGACTCGGATTCTTTGCCCCGCCGGGCGCGTAATCGGCGGTAATGCGCGCGAACTGGCGCGTGCCCTTGGAGTCAAATTTCAAGGTAACATACGGCTGGCCGAGCTGGTCATATTCAACGCCGGCATTGCGGACCGTGTCGCCTTTCAGCTCACAACGCAGCCTGACAAAAAAAGGACTGTAGACTTTCTGGCCTTCCTCGGTGATTTCTTCCAGCATGAACCGATAACCGGGCGGGGCCTGGAATTTTTCCATTTTTTCGCGGAATTCAGCGTTATACCGGTCATCCGGCACCGCCTGGAGATCGCGTTTGAAAGCCATGCGCCCGCTCCGTCCGCGCCCGTTCATGTTCACGATTTTAAATCCTTCCGGCGCCAAGCCCTTGGTGAACAATTCATCCACCAGCTTGTCGTTATTTTCATGGACCATGCTGAACTCAAGGAAGGCCGCCTTGCGGATCAGCTCAACCGCGCGTTTCTGGTCTTCATCCTTCAGCCCCGGGATCTGGACCACGATCCGGTCTTCCTTTTCGGGGTAAATCTGCGGCTCGGACACGCCGAGGGCGTCCACGCGGTTGCGGATTACTTCCAGGGACTGTTCCTGGGCGTGCTTTACGGCCGCCGGCACGCGGCTTAAAATATCCTTTTCCGGCAGGTCCTTGTATTCCTCGCGCAATTGCTTCTCAATTTCAGCGCGGTCTATCTGCACGGTGAAACTCATGCCGCCCTTGAGATCAAGGCCGAGTTTGACTTTCTGCTTGGGCGGGATGACCAACGCCAGCGAAAATGCCGTCAAGGCAATCAACAACAACCATTTCCAAATCGCATGTTTGTCCATTTCTGTTTTACTCCTTTGTTGCCTGTCCAAGGTCATCATCCTTCTGGATCACCCTTGTCACCGCGCCGCGCAAAACGTCTATTTTGGTGTTGTCGGCAATTTTAACGGTAAATACATTGTCTTTTATATTGGCGACCGTTCCAATCAACCCGCCGCCAAAAATGATTTTGTCGCCGGTTTTAATGCTGCTGATCAAAGCCCGGCGCTCTTTTTCCTTTTTTTGCTGGGGACGGATCAACAGGAAATAAAACAGCGCCAGCATTATCACCACCCAGCCGATCATCATATATGGCGACTGCTGCTGCGCACCCTGGGCCCCGGCGCCCCCGGGCATCCCGCCCATTGCCATCGTGATAAAACCTGTAACTGTGTTCATTCTTTTACCCTCCTTTTGATATGCATAGTGTTTCCGATACTTAAATTTAGAAAGCGAAAAACGTTCAACGCTCAACATTCAACATCCAACGTTCAAAAACTTCGCTAATGTTGAACGTTCTCCGCCTTGGCGGATCCGCCTGGCGGAAAAGTTGGACGTTGAATGTTTTCTTCTATCCTAATCTTTTCCAACAACTGCCCAAACCTATTCTCCTCAATCGCGCTTCTTATATCAGCCATGAACTTCATATAGCAATAAATATTATGGATTGTCAGCAAAACAAATCCCAGGATTTCTTCCACGTTCAATAAGTGCCGCAGATAAGCGCGGGTAAAATTGCGGCAGGCATAACATCCGCACCCCTCCTCAATCGGCGCCAAATCTTCCTTGTTCACCGCCCCCTTCAGGGGATAACGGCCATTCCTGGTTACCGCCGCGCCGTTCCGCGCCAGCCTGGTCGGGATAACGCAATCAAACATGTCAATCCCCATCGCCACCGCCTCGGCCAGCTGATAAAATTCGCCCACTCCCATCAGGTAACGCGGGCGATCATCCGGCAAAAACGGAACCGTATCCTTGATTCCGCCAAGCAAAACATCCTCCGGCTCGCCCACGCTCACGCCGCCAACGGCCAACCCGTCGAAATTCATGCCGCACAATTCCTCGGCGCAACGCCTGCGCAAATCCGCATGAACGCCGCCCTGCACAATGCCAAACACCAGTTGGCCGTCGCTCTTCGGCTGTTTTGCACAAACGGATGCCCATCGTAATGTCCGCGCCACCGCTTGGCAAGCGTAATCGTAGTCGCAAGGATACGGGATGCATTCATCCAACACCATGGCCACGTCCGAGCCAAGCGCGCGCTGGATCGCCATCGCTTCAACCGGCCCCAGGAAAAGACGGCGGCCGTCAACGTGGGAATTAAATTCAACGCCATCATCGGTGATTTTACGGCTGGCGGCCAGGCTGAAAACCTGGAAGCCGCCGCTGTCCGTGAGAATTGGTTTGTCCCAATGCATGAATCGGTGCAATCCGCCGCATTTTTCTACAACCGCCACACCCGGCCGGTCGTTCAGATGGTAGGCATTGCAGAGAATCATGCCGACCCCGAGTTCATCCAAATGGACCGGAGTCAGCGTCTTGACCGTGCCCTGCGTGCCGACCGGCATGAAGGCCGGCGTTTCCACCGGCCCGTGGACGGTATGCAATCTGCCGCGCCGGGCGCGGGTTTGCGAATCGCGGTTTAATATTTCAAATGTTTGCGCTTTTTTCATTCTTCTTTTTTGTAAAAAAAAATATTGGGCAAGTTTAGATATAACTGGCATATTTGTCAAACAAGAGAACAAAAATGATATGCATACCAGCTTGAAAGTCATTCATGCCGAGAACGGAGTTGCCCTCATTCAATTTATTGCCGGACATCTTGGCCTCTCCCGCAACAAGGCCAAGGGAATAATTGACCAGCGCCGCGTTTTCGTCAACGGCCGGCGGGTCTGGATGGCCCGGCACCGGTTGAAGACCGGCGACATCATCACCGGTTTCCTCGGCCTGGAGCAACCGGCGGGTGAACGCCCCATCCCGGTCATCTATGAAGACAACGATTACCTGATTGTTGATAAACCCGCCGGCATTGAGTCGAACGGCAAAGACAGCGTTGAGGAATTACTCAACAAGCAGGCCGGCAGTAAAACGGTGACGGCTTGCCACGCGCCTTGCATGGCTTGCCATCGGCTGGACCAGGACACTTCCGGTTGCCTGATATTCGCCAAACACCTCGCGGCAAAGGAGCGCATTATCCCCCTGTTCGCGAGTCATAAGATCATTAAATTTTACCAAACCATAGTCACCGGGCATTTGACTGAAAAATCATTCTCCATTACAAAACCACTTGAAGGCCAAAAAGCGGTTACCCACGTACAGGTAACCGACACAACTCCTGCGGCAAGCCATGTTTCGGTTCAAATTGAGACCGGCCGGATGCACCAGATCAGGAAACACCTTGCTTCCATCGGCCACCCGGTGCTGGGCGATCAACAATATGGCGGCAACCGCGCGGCCTCGCCGCTGGAAAGATCAATCCCGCGGCAGATGCTTCACGCCGCCGAAATAAAATTCACCCAGCCATTTTCGGGTTTGCCCGTCCATGGCAAGTCACCCCTGCCCGCCGACATAAGGGACTGCCTGCAAAAGTACCACCTGAAATAAAGCTCCCCTCGCAGGCATATCCGATAAAGTTACTATCGCTTAAGAATGTCGCGAAAGAGATTCAGGGCCGCGATTGTTCCCTGCTCATCACTGCCTGAGATAAGAATGGCATCCCGGCTTTTATCCGTGGGACAGAAATAAGGCTTATTGACACTCTCCGCAACCTGGATAATGCCCCTTCCTTCCCCGGGATAAGAAGCATCCACATCTTCCAAGACCTTGTCATAGGTATAAGCGCCTTTTTGCGACAGGTTGGCCATCAATTTGTTGTTCTCCATATTTCCGATGAGAATCAAGTTGTTATCGGTGGCGATAACTTTATTACGGAATGTGCCCAATGGGAACCCGCCTTCGGAAAGTTCCGTAACCTTGTCTACAACAGGGATTTCGTCATCCGTCAGTATCCTGGCCGAGGCAATGCCTTTTTCCTTCAGTATGTCCTGAATCTCTTTGACCAGTGCTGAAAGCGATGATGAAATATTCTTGCCGACGATTATATCCGTGGGCTGGTTATTGATAATGCTCTGGAGTTCATACTCCGGACAATCAACCAGCACCTTCCGGGCGGCTTCCCTTACCATGAGCACCTTGCCGGACAAGGGCGAGAGGGACATGGTTATCCCGTCGCCAAGTAATTCCTTGGAAGACGCCTTCGGGGTAATAACCAGCGGCTTTCCAGCTTCGGTTATGTCCACCAGTTCATAACTTCCTTCCGGCAGGAAGTTCAAGTATGCTTTTATGTCCTGATTTTCCCAGAACTCGTTTAAGAAGGTTAAAAGCCAGTAGTTGCTTCCATGCAGAACCCCGGAATAGACAAGATAAGGTTTTTTATCTCCCTTAACCATGACGGGACGCTTTAAGTTGCTTTTGCCCAGCATATACTCAAAGAGACCCCGCACCTTGTCATCATCCGGATTACTGGTGGCGTAAGAACAGCCCACGGCAAAACCAAGATAATATGTCCGGTCATTATTGGCCGAGATGATCAATGGCTCGCCTGTTCCCTCCAAGGCGGCCAATACTTTCCCGCCTTCCAATGCCTCCAGGGGAGTAACAAGGCCCCTGACCTTAAAGGTATCGCCTTTCTTGACATTGGGAGATATATCCTCGGTCATTTTCAGGGCCAATTCCTTGCCGCTTATCTTGCTCATTATCCTGGCAGCAAAGAAACTGTCCAATCCATACCCGGGAGAACAGGGATTATCCTTGGTTGTCTCCCAGTTGTAGGCAAATGCCTCCGGGTAAAATATCACCACCCCGCCCTTCTCAACAAACGCCTTTATTTTTTCGGCCATCGCTTTATTTCCCATTGTCGCCCAATAGCCGGCAATCAAGACGTCATAATCATTCAATTCTTTATCAATAAGGTCCTCGGTAATCGCCTCAAAGGGAACTTGGAGATGAGTAAGCAAAGTTTGAAGATAAGACCACTCTGACTGGGGGATACCACCGGATTCTTTGCCGGCCAAAGTTTCCTTAAAGGTAAATCCAATCAAGGAGGTCCTCCTGGTATAGAGCAGGGCCACTTTGCCCTTATCCACCTTTGCCGGAAGCATAATGGGCGCAAGTTTATAGGCCAGGCCATGGGCCGCAGTTACCTGCTTGGAATGTTCCGGAACAACAACATCAGGAAGCCCTTTCAATTCGGACAGGTCAATCTCCCAGGCGGCATATTTTGCCTCCACCCCGCCTTTGGAATATTTTGCCTGGTTATGAATAAGATGATGGCGATCGGCATCGTAAGAGTAAAAGAAGGTGGACCTTACCCCTTCAAAGTACGCCTTGATGATCCGGTTGAAAAAACTATTCCTGGTTATATCTACCCCGCGCTCATCCTTGCCCAGCGGAGGAGTCCAGAAAGTTGATGAAGGCCGGCGGACATATTTATACTGGCAGGCAAAGCAGATATCGTCCTGAAGGACAATATCCTTGCCGGCGCCCCTTGCTTCCGCCCTTACCTGCACCGCACCCTCGCCGCCAATGGTCCGGATATCGGTCCATTTGGTTATCAGCCATCTGTTTTCTCCCGCCCCCCATCCTCCATGGAACCACTCGCTCCCCGCCCGTTCCCCCGCTACCAGTCTTCCGGGAAAAGATTTCTTTAAGGCCTGATAAAGATTCCTGGCATGACTCTCAAGCGCTTGACTGCGGAATATCTGGAAGTTGATGAAATTTGCGGACCTTTCCCTGGTCGGGGGCGGCTGTATGTCCTGGAACCCCTTATATGTTGTTTCCCATTCCCGATTGAGGGTTTCAATGTTTTTATATTTTTCCCTTAACATCTCCCGGTAGCGCTCTTTGCTTGCCTCATCCTGCGGGGGGAGATAGGTGGCGGCGCAGCGCCAGACAAGTTCCTCGTGGGCAATATTGACAAACAGGCCGGGATGATTCCTTAGTTTTTCTCCCATCAAGGAAACCACTTGTTGAATATATTCCTGGTACAAAGGACTGCCGATATTTGGGAAGGAACCGCCGGCATCCCCCACAGCGCATTTTTTGCCCCTGGAATCCAGCGCGTATAAATCAGGTATTCTTGCGGCAACTTTTGGAGAAACTATGGTGGTATTCACATTAAAATCGGCATAGTAAAGGTCGGATAACATGTCCGCTTGATAGGTTTTGGCCGTATCATTCAGGGCGATTGAGGTCTGAACATCCTGCTTTTCCCAGCCCGGAGCAAGATAATCTTCATAAGCGGCCACCTCGTCCACCACCCAGCCGCTGGCCTGGACGGTGTTGGCCCAGTTAAAAAAGAGCATGTTCGGGCAGCCATGCTCGATGTTGGAATAACCCTGCGAATGCAAATGGAGGAATGGCTTGCCATCCTTGACAATATAGCCATCCCTGACTTCTGACCGGGGAACCTTGCCTTCCGGGATGGGCGCAACCTTGACAACAAATTCTTTTGGATCCATCTTCAGCTGTTTGGCGTTATATTCCTCAATTTTTCCCTTGATCTCGCTTAAGGAAAACAATCCCAACTCGCCAATCAGGAAACCATCGTAAAATTGTTTTTTCCAGTGGCCCTCGTCATTACATTCAATAATAGCGACAGTGTTCGTTCCTTTCCTGGCAATGCCTTTCAGGTCAAAGGCATACCAGTGATTGTAGTCAACCGTGGTATAATTGCTCCAATTGCCCGGAACGCCGGTCTGGCTGTTCATTATAAAATCAAGGTCATACTTGAACGGCCAGGCCTTTTTCTCCTCGTCGTATTTATAGAACGTCTTCATATGACTGCGGGGATGAACCGGATAACGAAAAGTATCTCCCTGGAGGATGCTCCTGTCTTTTTCCAAAACCACTCCGTTCACCTCAATCCTTAAAAGTCCGCCGCCGTGTTCCATTTTCCGCTTGTCCCAGGCATGCGCCTTTATCCAGAGACAGGCCTCGTCATTGGGATTATCAAGGATAAACGTAACGCTTTTTTCTCCTTTTGCCAGGGTATGGTTTTCAATCCGATTTGAACCCGGGTTGATTATGCCGGCCGCATTGGTCTCCGCGGCTGATATCCTGCCCCCATAAACAAAACTTATCGCAAATATTAAACCAATCACGACCGCCGCAATCGTTTTTCTTCTGTTCATGATATTTCTCCCGATGGTGTTACCTGACTAATAATTAGTTATTTTAAAATCCGCGTTAATTCCTTGACAGCCTTAACCGTCCCTTCCCGGTCGCTCCCGCCAACCAGGATGGCATCCCGGCTTTTATCCGTGGCATCATAGGAAAAGTGATTTATACTTTCCACCAATTGAATTATGCCACGGCCCTTCCCGGGATATTTTTCATCCACGATTTCCGGCACCTTGTTGAACACGTAGTTTCCCGCCGTCTCCAGCTGTTTGGCAACGCCGTTTTCGGAAGCATTGCCAATCACAATCAGGTTGGCATCGTCGTCAATCACCACATGAGAATATTTCTCCAGTTCATATCCGTCTTCAACCAGGGTCCCTTCCATCGTTTTCCGCTTGATGGCATCGTCACTTACAACCTCAACTTTCATCCCCTTGCTTTCCAATATTTTACTCAATTCAACGGAAAGCCCTTTTATTTCATCACCGGCGCCAGCGCCGATTACGACCTTCAGCGGCTTCTTCAATTCCACATACGAACGCAATGCTTCTTTTGTTGCGTTCACCCACACTTCACCCCCCGCCGGACGCACCAGCCAGACCTTGCTCATATATTTTTCCACATCGCCCGCAAACCCGTCCTGACCCAAGTCTTTTCCGCTGATTTTCTCCGTCGCATATTTCGCCTTGGCTCCTTCCGGATCGGGTTTCATGTGATTATTCCCATCTTTTCCCTTCTCAAACGTGAATTTTTCGCCACTTATGTCCACCACCTCGTATTCCCCATTCGGTATTTGATTGACCTTAATCTTCAGCTTCTGCCCTTGATCGTCAAAATTATTCACCCCAACCAGCCAGTAACCTTCCCCTTCAAGCAGACCTGGAATAACCTTCCGACGGTCGGCCATCCCTTCAATCTCCACCCGCCGCTCAACCCCGGCTGATTTTAATATGCCCTCAACCAGTTGCGCAAAGCGTTCATGTGCGTCATAACTTTGAAAATAGGCCAAACCAAGATACCCGGAAAAATACCAGGCCTTCCCGTCCGCGCTTTTCACCAGCACCGGTTGGCCGTCTTCAGTCGTAGCCACGACTTCTCCGCCGGTTGATTCAAGTTTGACGCCGTAATAACGGTTGGTCATCACCGTTCCGGCCTTGTATCCATTTATCTCTTTTTTGACGATTATCCCGTTTTGTTCAATGATTTTATCATTATCTATCCTGGCCCCACAAATTTCGCTCAACCCGAAGCCGGGCGATATTTCATTGACGGCCTTGTCTTTCTGGAAATTAACGCTGTCCCACGTGCCGCCTTCAGGATAGAAAATGACCGTCCCACCTTTCTTTACAAAGTGAATGATTTTCTCCGCCGTCTTCCGGCTCATCACGTTGGCCTGATAGCCCACGATCAATACCTTGTATTTGAATATTTCATCTATAACCCGTTCTTCCACATAGTCAAAGGTCAGGTGCAGGTTATCGAACAAACTACCCAGCAACATAAAATCATGTCCCGCATTATCCATCCATCCCCGGATGAGCCTTTTGGTTAATGACAGTTTATTTTTCGGATCGTATCCGATCATTCTCGAGGCGGTTGTAGTTAATACTGCAACCTCCGATTTAGGCACGCTGGCCGGCAGAACCAGCGAACCATTGCGCATCAGCCACTGCTGGGCCCGGGCAATCTTCATGGTCCGCTCCTCAATCACCACGTCCGCCGTGCCGGCATTATCATATCCGATTTTTTTCCCTGTCCATGCTTTGCCGCCCTCGCGCCATTTTTTGTTATAATGGATAAAATGAAAATCACCGCCGTAGTGCAGATCATATATTTCCCAATGGATGGCCTTGTTGCCGTTGAAGACCATCTGCATAAGGTACGGATAGGCCTCTTTTCCTTTCTGATCCAGCAAAGAATGCCATTCGTTGGTGCTGTCCCATTGCCTGAACTCACAGGCCGTGAAACAAATGTCCGCCTCCATCGCCTTGCCGCCATATGCCCGGCACGATGCCCGGCCAAGATGCGCATAGGAAGTGTCGGAACTGTATTCCCGCGACACATCCGTCCATTCCGTCAAGGCCCAGTTGTCAATATCGTGCGTCCAATATCCGGAACTCGCCCCGATATCCCCGTACGTTTTCTGCCCCAGCACAAGCTGGTCCGCCGCCGCGCCCTTGAAGGCCTTGTACATAATCGCGGCGCATTTCACCGTTTCCTCGCCCCGCCATGACTGAAAATCAGCGAAGTTGGCCGTCTGTTCCTTGTATTCCGGGAATTCTATATCGTCAAAACTCTTATGATCCGATCCCCAATCCTCATTCAGTCTTCCGATCGCGCCATATTTCTTTTCCAGCCATGTCCGGTATCGTTTCAGGTCTTCCGGCCCCTGGGGAATCAGCTTCTTATTGCCCTGCGACACCCGCCAGCCCATTTCCTCCCATAAACTCGCGCCAAAAACCCCCGGATGATCCTTGAACTCCCTCCCCAGCACGGTATGACTCTGCTTTAAATATTCCTGGTAGAGCGGTGCGGCATGGTCGGGAAACAAATTATTACCATCAGGAACTTTTGCGTTCGTTCCATCCGCATAGCGCGCAATTACCCCGGGGAAATTATCAGGAAGATAAGCACTGGTCAGCCCATACGGCTCCAGGCAATACAAGATTGTCAGGATGCCCTGGTCATAGTTTAACCGCATCTCGTTTAAGAGATTCCCGATTTCCCACGGCTGGGGCCGATATTTATCCCACCCGTCCTTTAACCAGATCGGCAGGCCGAATATTTCCTGGACCGGCCCGCCTCCCGCCCCCGACATCCTCACGTTGATCAGGCCATAATAATCATAAATCTTCAGAACACTGTCGCGGCCTCCCGAAAACGGATTCGCATAGGCCATAAAAAATGGCTTGCCATCCCGGCGGATAAAACCGTTGTTAACCGCCAACTTTTGGGGAATGCCTTTTGGGATTTCAAGGTTAAATTTATTTTTGGCGATTTTCTCATAACTCAAGTCTTCGGGATTAATCTTGAACTGTTGCTTTTCATAGGCCGCCACGCGCTGTTTCATGTCTTCCAGATTTCCAAACCCGAGCGCTCCCACCATGAATCCATCGTAATATCCTGATTTCCACGAACCGGAAGGCACCAGTTCAGCCAGCGTTATCCGATTTTCACCGTTGGAGGCAACCCCCTTAAGACTGAATGCATACCAGTGATTGAGATCAAGCGTAGTGTAGGTTGACCAATTGCTCGTCACCCCGCACCCATTATTCATTATAAAGTCAACGTCAAATTTAAAATACCAGCCCTTGTTTTTCTGGTCGTCTGTCACGTCATATTTCTTTATCATCCGCTGCCTTGATGCAGGATTCCGACTGACCGGCAACCGGAATGTTTCCCCCTGCAACACCGACCGGTCCGGACCGATCTCCATCCCGTTGACCTCAATCTTTAATTGCCCGCCGGGCGCATGTTCAATTTTTCGATTGTCGCAGGCTCTTGCCATTACCCATAAATACGGCTCGGACGCATTATTTGTCAGCACAAACGTCACGGCCGGTTGATTTTTTTGCAACTGATAGTCTATGACTTCATTGGTCACGATGACAACTTGCTTGGGTTCCGCGCCAAACGCGTGAACAGAGCAAAACGCCATATACATGAGCGCAATCATTCCGAGTCTCAACGCCAGTTTTAATCTTTTCATCCACTATTCCTTTCTCTAATACGATACAATAACCTGCTACGGCTTGGGCAACAGGAGCTTGAAACCCATGCGGGCTTCCAGATTGAGCGCTTCATTGCATATATCCAGCATCCAGCTGTATGATTGTTGCTTCCGCTCATCATAGCGGCGTTTCAAATCGGCATACTGCCCCTGGAACTCCGCCGTTTCCACGGGATATTTTGCAATCATTTCGCCAAGGGACGCAATAATTTTGCCGCATCGGACCTGATTGATTTTCACGGCCGCCAGCGTCCGGTCAATATCCTGTTTCACGACCGCGGACTGCCACGGCCATTCCGCCGTGAAAACCGGATTGCCAACAACCTCCCCTTGCCAATTGGTTCCACTGCTGTCTTGAATTTCGGCGGGGCTCCCGTTTTTACCATCCATGCGCCATTTTAATAATATTCCGTCATTTATTTCATCATTGCCTTCCTGGATGTACACCTTCAAAATTTCACTATCGCTCAACGCCCTGTTGTACATGCGCAAGTCATCCATCCGCCCTTTGAATCCCCGGAACTGGCGCAACATGCCGCCCACTTCAAAACTGCCAGTCGCCAAAAAACCCTTTTTCCCCCCGTCAAATTCCCGTTCCTCATCCAGCCGCACTCCGTTTATATAGAGCCGCATCTTGCCGTCGCCGACTTGCTTATTGCTCCAGGTTGCCGCAAGATGCTGCCATTTGCCATATCTTTCCACGTTCCAAGCAAGGAAACTGTTTGTCGCGTCCGACCCGGTCAAGGAGAAACCGGCATTATTATAATCGTAATTCAATCCAACCGGCTTGCCCCGTAAAATGTTCCCGGGGCGATCAGGCTTCACCCAGACCGCAACCGTTATCCCGCTTAATTCCTTGATGGACTTATTGGACAGGCGAAACATGTCGTGCTCACCATCAAAGGCAACAGCACCCTCCGCCGCCGTTCCAACGCCCGCGAGCATCAAGACCATCGCCAATATCCGCAATAATGACTTTGCTTTCATGCTTATTTGCCGTTTCTTGACAGCAACTCCTCCGTCAAAACCCGGTATTGGATATCTTTCGTCGTTTTCTTCAAATCTCCATGATTCATTACGAAACCGCTCATTTTTTCCAACGGCGGATACTTGTCCGCCATTATTCCATCCATCTCACTCCAGGCTTCCGCCAATCGCGCTAACTCCGGCTTCAATCCTTCAAATTTTTGTCCGGATTCCACGACTTTGCGGCCCTCTATCAATCCATTTGCGATCTCATTGATTCGGGCGGACAAAAACTGGCGGTATCCGGCATTTAACTCCTGCTCCTCCCGGGCAACCGCGCTGTCGGCGGGGCCGCTGAATACAAACACGCCAAAGTTCTGGATGTCATGAAAACTTGCCATTAACGGCGGCCAGCAGGTTAAACGTTCCGATCCGGTCCCGGCAAGGGCATTCCGCGCCACGTTCACCCGCCACCGCTCGCCCGCCTCCGGCGTCCGCTCCAACACACGAAACGGAACCCGCACCTCGACAACCCATCCATCCGCCGTGACTTCCGCCTTTGCTTCCCAATCCCAGAGCGCGTCGGCCGTACCATTGACGCCATTCCATCGCAGACCAGCGACATTCACTATCAATTGCCGGCATGCCCGGCCGCCGCCCGGCGCAAAAAACAGTTCCATGCCGTCCTCATTCCACAAGGTCGCCTCACTACCCTTTGATTTCAATGTTCCGGGCTTGCCATCCAGACATTTCACCAACAGACAGAGACTGTCCTTTGTCCAACCCGCCTTGAAAGAAGTCGGCTTCTCCGTCGCATAACCGTTCCCGCTTGGAAAGATCAAGAAACCTCCCTGCCATGGCACCGCATCCCATGCCGCGTCAATCTTGCCGTCAATCACCGGCGCTTCCTTCATCTGATGGCACGGATACTCGAATTTCGCCGCGGGTGCTTCACCAAGAAGCGTCCCGGTAATTCCAATGCATGCGATCAAAAACATGATTTCTTTCTTCATTATTCCACCTCCTGCACGACAAACGTTTTCTCGCCCTTGATTCCGGTCGCCACATCCCTGACGGCAATAGTCCACCGCCCAGGCGCCTCGTTCCGGGCAAGCGTTACCGTCCCTTTGAATTGGCCGTCTTCCGTGACTATGTTCTTCGCGTAATATCGCAATTTCTCCCCGGTCGGCGACACCAATTCCACATGAAACACATGCCGTTCCGGCTTCGCGCCATCATTCACCGTCATGATCGCCGCATACTCCAGCACGCCCCCTTGTTTCACATTGTCCGGCGCTTCCACTTTCATTTCCTTGACCTGATATGGCAATACGGCATACAACTGCGCGAAGGATGGTTCCACATCAACCTTGATCTTGTCGGCATATCCCATATATTTACCCTTGCGGACATCGTAGATATGCCCACCCTTGGCCAGCGCCACGGTCACTTTCGCCTTTTTCAGGGGCGCCGCTTCATGGTTCACATACTGTTGCCAAATCTCAGGCAGTTCTTCCAATAATCCGACATATTGGCAGGCGCCGGATTCAAACCGAAATATTTTCAACTTCTGCCGTTCGGGAGTTGCCGTCGCCGCCGGACTGACTCCCGCATCCTCCAGTAATTTGCGCATCATTGCGACATAGACCGGGGCATCCGGGCTCAGGTCGCTCAAGTTGATACAATAGCCGGACAAAGAAAAGTTCAACAGCATCGCCTGTCCCTTTCCATACCGGTTGCCGACAAGACATGTGGCTGATACGGCGTTGGTTCCCTCCACCTTCCCGACCGCCACCTTCCCGGCCGCCACCTCCAATGAAGCGTCAGTCGCAGTCTCCGGGAAATTCTCCGGGAACCCCTTGGCCGTGATTTTCACCGCCCCCAGTTTCACATCGGGTTGGTCGGTTTTCTGTTTCACGCCAAACACCTCGTCCAGCGGACCTTTCCCGTACGGTTTGCCGTGTTCATCACACACGCCCGGCCGCAGATCGGCAATCACCGCCCCGCCATTCTCCACAAACCGCCGGATCTCCTCACATTCACGTTTGGAAAGCGCCTGCGCATAGGGCAAGATCAACGCCTTGAATCCGCCCTTCCCCAATATTCCATCCGCCACTTGTTGATAGGACACAACCCGAAACTGATATCCGGCATCATCAATCAAGCGGCACATATTATGAATGACCGGATCCATCTGCGGCAATCCCGCGGTCATCGTGGCCGCATGCACACTGCTGGCCGAGTACAGCAAAGCAACCCCGTCGTGTTTTCGCCGCGTACTCATCACCAGCTTCGCCGTTCCACCCTTGAGTTCGGCCAACTCCCGGATATAGACGTTGAAAAAGTCAAAGCTTGAAAAATCCGGCGCCGTGGGACTCTCGCCGCATCCGGGCATTGAACTAAACGACCACAAGTTGTTGGCGCCCATGAATATTCTCCGCCAGATAATTCCCCGCTGGAGCTCATCACTGCGCAAGTAATTGTATCCGCCATCCCAGCCGTTGCCCATCATCTTCCCCGGAGCGCTGAAATCATACAACGCAACCTGCGTGAACGGACGGGCATAGATTATGCTCAACTGGTTCAACGGCGCCGTCTTGAAATAGTCCGCCCCGGTCAGGCTGGTCATCATATATTCGCCGTCATACCCCACCTTGGCGCCCGGAACGAGCGCCTGCAGCGTGTCCCCGGCAAAGCGTGAGATATCCGCCCACTGGCTTTCCATCGCCCGGCGAAAATCCACCCACAACGGCAGGAGCTTGCGGTCCGCCTTAACGGCGCTCATCAGCACCGGCTCAACCTCGTCAAAGCTCTTATAGGCGCTCCCGTATTCTTCATTCAGCTTTTCGATGCTTCCGTATGCAGTCTTAAGGAACTCACGGAAATATGCCTTTGATGTGGGCGCAAAACACAATTCCACGCCGCCGCTGAAATTACACTCGTTTCCCAGCGAAAACTCACTGGTAGAATACGGTGCCGCTGCCTCTGCACGCTTGGTCAATGTCTCGGCGAGTTTTTTGCGATAGTCCGGATCATTCAACGCCGGACGCCGGTCGTGGTCATCTTTTGCACGCGGCTTATTGCTCCCGTAGCCTTGCTGGGATTCATCAACCAACCTGGTCGCATAAGGAATATGCCACAAGTTCGCCATCGCGAGCCCCTTGTTGAACCCCGTGAACTGCGAATCAAATCCCATGCGGTACCAATCGCGGAATAAATACGGCGTCAAATATGAAAATCCGCCCTCGCCCCACATGACAACCCGCAAGTCATCATCCGCATAAAGATTTTTCACCGAGCAAACGATCCGCTTCTTATCCACCGCTTCATTATCCCGGATTAACCGCACTTCAAGATATTGAAGAATACTGAGCGCCGGCGCGGCCGGGAGCGAAAACTGCACAACCTGTTCACACCCATTTCCCGCTTTTTCCAATCCTGCGCGCCATTCTCCGGTCAGACGCCCGAAATTGTCACGCCGCTTCACCTCCAGCGTCATCCCAGCCCATTTACCGTCCCCGTTTGTGATAGTCACCGTGCCGGCCACCGCCTGTTCCTTATTCCATACCTTCGGAACATCCACTTTCGTTATCGTCTCCGGCGAAGTAATCTGGACAAAAAGCGATCCGTAAGTGATCACCCGTTCACCTTGTTTGACCCATAAATCCGCAAAATAATCGCCCGCCGGAACTTTCCCGATATCGAACGCCACCTTGTTTTCGCCCGGTGCCAGGCTCTTTTTCATGGTCACATCGCGCACCACTTCGTTATCCGTACTGCGCAGCGCCATCCGCATGTTCACCGACTTCTTGTTCGCGCTTTCCACAAGGAACTCAAGCGGCGCGTCGTCCTGCCGGTTACGCAAAACAAAATCCACGCCCTTGACCGCCACCTCGCCCGTCTTCTTGCCCGCCTGCATCAGCAGGTGACCGACATATGCGAGATAATAGTCATACTCAACCATTTTGACGTCGTCCAGCGGATCACCGATCGGTTCCGGCGTCAATGGCTGATACAATCCGTTCTTGTACCCCTTCAACAAGAAAATTTCCCCCTTGCCGAACAGGCTCCTGTCCACCGTGCCCGCCAACAAAGCCTTGACATCCGCATACTTTTTAAAGGCCGGCAAGCCCTTGATCGGAAGCGCCAGCGGGATATCCAGGGGCGTTTTTACTTTCATCACGCGCTTCAGATATTCGTCGGCGCCGCTGATCATCCCCACCAGGGCCGTTCCATCGCTGACCTTCTTCAGCAGCCGATACCGCGCCCACATGGGCAGGACATCCCATTTGACACCGGCCAACACGATCACATCATAGTCGCCTTCCAGCTTCCTTAATAAATCCTCTTCCATCTCCATCAAGGTCGGGTGACTGGAACTGTACGCATGCCAATGGGTTGACGGATCGTAAAACATTCCCGCCTTCTCCATCACAAAAACGGTCACATCCATGTCAAAGCGCTGGCGCAGTTCCACCGCCTCGCGCATACCTGAGCGAGTGGCGTTGAAAGTAATGTACAGCGCCTTCAGCGCTCCATCCGCGGCCGGTTTCTGCCATTTAATGTGCGGCGTCACAAATTCATCGGTCGGCTCCTTCCATTTCGGACCGTAATCAACCGATCGCCCAGCCGCGCCAGCCAGCGTAATCCAACTGCAAACCAAGAGCAACGAGACGGATAATCTTAACATAGCCAACCTCCTTTTTATAACTGTTTCTTAATCATGGCAGACTTCCCTTAGCGCAATAATGGCATCAACAAGCTTGCGCCGCAGGGCATGGTAGTCATCATCGCCCAGATCGGTGCGGAATTCGCTCTGGTTCAGGTTGTCTTCGCCGCCCATCACCTCGTCCAGCGCCGCAAGCGCGCGGTCGGCGGCGGGCTTGCCTTCCGGAGTCTTGGCGGCCAGCGCGACGTAATACTTGAGCGTGGCAATGTAGCGCATGTCATCCACGCCCTCGCGCATTCCCTCCCAGTCAATGGTCGAGATCAACTCGCCGTTCGGCCCCGGATAGGAAAAGCACCAGTCACGGGCGCTGCCGTCAAAGTCATTGAACGGATCGCCGTTGCAAGCCTGATAGTGCCAGTAGAACATGGCCTCGGCCGGACGGCGGTAGAAACCAAGACCGCTGTTTGAACGCGCCCGCCGCGCATTGTTCTGATTGGGGCCTCCGTAGCGCATGTAACGCTTGCCGCGCGCGAGCAGTTTTTTTTCCTGTTCGGCCGTGTAGACAACATTGCCGCACCAGATGTCAAACGTGTCACCCCACTTCTCGCCCGCCTCGTAGTTGTTCACGGTGATATAGCTGGTGGCGCCCGGCACCTTCGCAATGAGCGCGCACTCGTGCTGGGCCTTCTTGCCGCGTTCAGGACTGTTGCCAATCTCGTCCACGGGATAGTAGAGCAACTTCGGCGTATCGGCCGGTGTCATGATGGCTTCCATCTTGCGGATGACCTCAACATAGAGTTCGTCAAGTCTCTCCGGCGACGCGGTCGGGAAGGCGCGCTTGATGGCGCCGGACGGGCTTATATGATAGGGGATCGGCCCCTTAATTCCGAGTTTTTTGAGTTCGCAGAGATACCGGTGGAGTTCCTCCGCATCAAGCGCCAGCTTGTCGCCATCATTGCGCACAATGGGTTGAATGCCGCCCATGGCAATCGTGGTCATCCCGTGGGCAAGCATGTCGCGCACCTGGGCGTCGCGCAATTTATCATTGTCCTTCACTTCCTTCCAGTACATGCCGATGGAGCGCTCTATGGGCTGGAGAGTGAAAGGCAGGACTTCAACGGCCACGGGGATTGAGGTCTCATCCGCGCCGGACGCGCGGATGGTGACCGTGCCGTTGTAAACTCCGGGCTTTGCTTCGGCCGGCACGAGAATCGTGAGCCAGAACCCCTGGGTTTTATCGGCCGCCACATCCACGCTTTCCTTCGCCTCAAGCAGTTCCGGCACCACACGCCACTCAGTAGCCCAACTGCTCCCAAAACGCTGCGGCCAGCAACGCGCAACACGAACGTCAATGGCCGAGGCCGGAATGACGCCCGGCCCCTTCAGGTCGCTTACGGCACATTTTGCTTCCTTCAACGGCCTGAGCGCGCGGAGCGCGACGAGCATCGGCTCGTATTCGCCGGGACAGGCAAAGCAACCCAGCGGACGTTTCATATCCGCCGGACGCGGCACGCTGTTCGGATAGATATTCGTCGTCATCCAGTGCGGCACGAACGCCACGTAACCGCGGGCCTTGTCGGCGTCGGACACCGGCGGCATATGCTCATCTCCCCCGCGCGGCTTCTCGGCGAATCCCTTCGCAAAGGCTTCCCCCCAGTCCCGCTCAATCGCGGCATGGATAACCTTAATCGCGCGGTCGGCTGATTCAATCTGGGACGAATTGTTGACCGGCAGGACGACCAGTCCGTTAAGTATGAAGCCGTCTCTCCCGGCCTGGGGCTTGGAGTCAAACATAAGATTGAGTTGTCCGTCCGTCACGTCGGTCTCAAACGTTGTCTCCGTGGTTCGCTCGGCATATCTTTTCCGGAGCAGTTCAGCCGGACGTTCATCTATATCAAGCCGCGCGTGTCCCGGGAACACCACTTTGTCCACCACGCGCTTACCCTCGGCCTCGATCCCCCAGGTCTGCTCGCCCTCCTTGCCGTAGGCATAGTCGGCATGGAATGTCACGACGCGATAGCGACCGTTCGTAACGTCAACGGCAAAAACCTGGTTGGTTCCCGAAGAACAATTGTCACGATACAGGGACCCGAACAAACTCACGCTCCCTTTGTCCACAACATCACGCGACCGGAGCCCCGCAATCTTCTGCTTCGGACCGTACTCGCTTTCCTTCAGGGCCTTTCCGCCTTTCTGGGGAACCCAGCCGTACCCAAGCCCGCGGTTATATAACGTGTTCTCGGAAGCGGCGGTGAACCCGGGAAACATGGGCGAGTTGGAAGTGCCGAAATCAAACGCGTAATAATCGCCGCTGCGCTCGCTTTCCGCCAACAGTTCCGCATATTGCCTGACGATGGCCTCATATTCACGATAACAGGCTTTTAAATCGGCGCTTGAAATATTTTTCGCAAGTTGATCAACCTTCCGGTTGTTTTCTTCAAATATCTGCTTCCGCTCCTGCGCAAGCTTCGGATTTTTACTGAAAGCCGCCGCAACTTTCTCTTTTTCCGCAAGGCATTCCTGGACCAGCGATTTCCGGTCAAGAAAGAGATGTCCAAAACGTTCCGGCTGGTGATGGCTTCCATAAACCGCCCCAAAATAGGACAGCTCCGGGTTGGCGGCATTCCGGCGATTACGGCAGATGGCAACCCCGAAAACCGGCGCGCCTGAAGCTTTCTTGTCCTGCGGCGCCTGGTTGAACGCGGAAAACGGGACGCGCATTTCAATCGTCCATGACCCGTTCGTTACGCTTGTTTTGACGTCCCACTCCGGATTCCAGCCGGCATCCATTCCATGCCCGTCATATTTAGCCCCCTTCGGATTGAGAATAAACTGATAATAGCTTTGATGCGAATGCGCGGGATCAATAAACACTTCCACGCAGTCATCCTCATAAACCTCGGAATCGCGCTCGGTATGCCGCATAACAAGACCGGCCACATCAGGTTCATCACATTTAATGCCCAGATAAAAATATTGATCGTCATAAAGAGCCGCAAAAGACGTTTGCACAGCCGCCGGTTTGTTTGGTCCCGCCTGGAAACCGCTCCACCAGCGCGCTTTTTGCCAGCAATTATCATCCAAACGTCCGTTGATTTCCGGCGCCGCTTGAATCCGGTCCGCCTCATGGATAAACAAATCATCGGAGCTTCCCTGCGCCATTGACAACGAGCCGCCATAACATGCCATTACGACCGATATAACAATCATATTATTCAACATATTCATTTTGAGCTTCCTTTCCGAATTTTTGTTCCATAGCACCGAAGAAAACAGCATCGCGATTATGAAAACCATCCTTTCTCACGTTTTACTGAAAAAACATCATGGCTCAAAAACATGTCCGGTTAATTACGCCGAAGCCTCAGTTTCTTCCTCATAATTTGCAACCGATGGAACGAGTTCCGACGCATGCGCCGTCGCGCCGGCGGATTCGGGGATCGTAAGGTTCAAGCCGGTGGCGCCATCAAAAATATGGGCATGATCCATATTGGGGCAGACTTCGATCTGCGGCTTGAGCGTGCCGAACAGTTCGGAATCCATGCGCATCTGAAAATTGTGCCGGCCGGAAATAACATGCACAATGACCTCGTTGCCCAATTTCTCGG